>Ga0114999_10001311_pt1 | contig 34823 bp, 39 predicted proteins | sample ArcticOcean_MG_C_3_FD_89820 | JGI IMG/M metagenome (GOLD analysis project Ga0114999, IMG submission 89820) | Marine microbial communities from western Arctic Ocean - ArcticOcean_MG_CB8_126 | ecosystem: Environmental > Aquatic > Marine > Oceanic | place: Arctic Ocean: Canada Basin | collected...
AAAAATATTTTGGCGGTTTGAACGCCGCGAAAGGTCGGCGTGCGTAGAAATTTATCCACCTCTGCGGGAGGCGCGCATGACGGCGGACCCAAAGCGCGTGATCAGCCAGATGAAAGCTTGCGGTGTAGCGCGAGTATCTTGATTTTGGCCAGTGGTTGCCAAGCTTCGCCGGTAAGCGGCACGGACGCAAACAGAGTGATCGTCTGTGTATCGCTGGTCACCGAGACACCGCCGCCTGAAATCATATCTTGGGGCTGCCGGTATTGGCGGTGAAGAATGTGCAGGCCGGGCAGGCGGGTGGCGCCGTCTTCCTGATAGCACTGATTGGCATGGACAAAGAGGTAGTCACCATCCTAGTAGAGGAAATTGGCCTTGCCGAGAGTGCGGGATTGCGCCGCAAAATCGACGAACACGGCCATCCGCTTCTTCAATGTCGGGCCGTCGCTACCCGATAGCCACAGCCCCTCCATGCACGCCAGCAAGTGACAAAATGCGTGCTCGGAATCGGTATCGCCGATCGGGCGGTAATGGCCCAACGCAAAATTGGGGTGGGTGTGGATTCCGTTGAGCGTGCCGTTATGCGCCAGGATATGCATCCGGCTACCCTGTTCACGCAACGGGGAGAAAGCAGGCCAATTTTAAGGCTGGCATTTTTGTCTCAATTTGACCCGAAGCGGACATTACTGTCCTTCACCGCACACTCAAATCCAAGGATATCCCAACTCCACCCCACGCTCTCAATTCCACATAGAAGATCATGAATTGCGCGGCATAGACATTGGTGGGCAAGACGTCGACATACTCATGCTTGTCTGGTAATTGAATGCAGCCGTGGACCAGTTGTGGAAAGCACGCATTTGATCGATATAGCTGTTGTGGATGCCGCGGTCAAAGTTGTTGAGGCATGGGGTGATATCGAACGCTTCGTCTATCCGCGGTCGGCCGTCAAGTCGATTCAGGCTTTGCCTTTTTTCGAAAGCGGTGCGGCGGATGAAACCGGCGCAACCGAGGTGGAGGTTGGGCTCGCGTGCTCGTCCCATAATGGCCAGGACGTGCATGTGGCCGGCGTCAGGGAATTTTTGGAGCGCGCCGATCTTTCGGAAACACAACTCGAATGCGGTGGGCATTTGCCCTATCACACCGAGACCGGGCATGAATATGTTAAACGCGGTAAAGCGGACTCGGCGATCCATAATATGTGTTCGGGCAAGCACTCCGCATTTCTGGTGACGGCAAAGATGATGTGCGAGGAGACAAAAAACTATATCGCCCGCGAGCATCCGGTGCAGGGTCGCGTTAGCGCCGCAATCCAGGAGATGACCAGCTGGGATCTTTCGCGCTCGCCCTGGGCTATCGATGGCTGCTCCATACCAACCATCGGCCAGCCATTGCACGCGCTGGCACGCGGTGCCGCCAACATCGCGGACCCATCGGCGCAAAGTTCTGAGCGCCAGGCGGCTATCGCTCGTATCCGCGCCGCCATTGCCGCCGAGCCATTTATGATCGCCGGTGACGCACGCGCCTGCAGCAATATCATTCCGGCGTTGAACGGCAAGGCCTACATAAAATTCGGCGCAGAAGGGGTGTTCTTCGCACCAATTCTCGAGGGCGGCCTCGGTCTCGCGCTCAAAGTGCGCGACGGCGCCACCCGCGCCGCAGATACCGCCATCGCCTCGCTGTTAGCTTATCTCGGATTGCTCGACGATGCGGCGCAGGAAAAGCTTGCCGCCTATATCGAGACACCGCTATCCAACTGGCGCGGCACCCCTTTCGGCGCGGTGCGCGCCGTGTTGGAAAAATAATGTGCGCCTTCTGCGCCTTGCTTTCCGGCGGTTCGCACTGGAGCGAAGCCGGCACGGACGCCGCGCAATCAGATGCGCCGTCAGGCCGCGCGCGCCTAATGGAGCGCCATCACCGCGTGCGCATAGTGAACCAAGTCTTGGCGCATCACGGTTGCAAGCTCTCCGACTGGAACAACAACAGCTATATCCTCAAGGGCCAGCGCGGCCAAACATCGATTGTCGATAGCCTGCCGCAAGTCTGGGCGAAGGCCGAGGAAATTTCAAAGAAACCAGCGGATCCGTTGGACCCGAGCCTGTTGGAGAAATTACTGGAGCCTGGCGTTTAAGGCGGAGCCTAGAGAGTTATGTGGACAGTATACTTAATTATTCGCTGTCGTTTTAACTAAGGATACTGTCCCCATAACTCTCCCTATCAAACGGCACCCCCCCCGGAACGCATAATGCATTCCGGCAAGGGCGACTGCCCGCCCGAGTTAATACGAGGTAGCCAAGGGAGCGGATACGACCGCCCGGCGTTTGAGGGCCAATCCTAAAGAGAGCGGGCGCGCTCGCCCGCCGCTTGAGGGTCAAACTAAACAGCCGGGTCGATCCCCGAGCCAAACGGTGCGCGCCTGACGAAATCCTCAGCCATGTCGGCCATGGTCACCATGCGCACGCCGCTATGGGCCATCATATGCTCGATTAGGCGCTCCAGCATCATCAGTACATGGGGTTTGCCGGCACTATCCGGGTGGATGGTGATGGGGAAAACGGCGTAGTCGTGGTGACGGTAAACCCAATCGAACTGATCGCGCCAGATCTCCTCGAGCTGGCGTCCGGTGACCCAGCCATGACTGTTGGGGAAGGCTTTGACGAACATGGTTGCCGGCGCGTCGTCGAGATGCCAGCTCGCCGGGATTTCAACCAGCTTCACATCCGTGCCGGCCTTCCACGGCTTCATCCAGGTTTTGGGCTCGCGTGAATAATCGATCTTTGACCAGCTATCGCCGGTGCGCAGCCAATGGGGGTGGTAGTCGCCTTCCATCAGGCTGGCGTCATATTTGATGCCGCGTTCGAGCAACAGCTCGATGGAATTGCTGCTGAGTTCCCACCACGGCGCCATATAGCCGATCGGGTTTTTGCCGGTAACTTTCTTTACCACCTCGAAGGTTTTGTCGATCACCGCCGCTTCCTGCTCGCGCGTCATGGCGAGCGGGTTTTCATGTGAGTAGCCATGGATGCCGATCTCGTGGCCATCGGCGACGATCTGCTCAAACTGCGCCGGGAAGCTCTCAACTGAATGGCCGGTGACGCCCCAGGTGGTGGTGATACCGTAGCGTTTGAACATTTCCAACAGGCGCGGCACACCGCGCTTGGCAGCGAACACACCGCGCGAAATATCACACGGCGAATCCTCACCACCGAACGAGCCGAGCCACAGCGACACGGCGTCGAAATGCGGATTGATGCAAACTTGGATATCTTTTTTTGTATTACCCATTATTTACTCTCCCGAAAACCACCGGCTTGTTTTTGTAGCTTGTTTTTATTGTTATGAGGCGAGGCTGACTTCCTGATATTCATTCTCGCAAGGCATGCCATCGGTCACCCAAAGCTTGCGCTCCTTCAGGGCGATGACGATGGAATTGCGCGTCTCAAGATGCATGGTCTCCGCCTCATTCTCATCCACATGGGCGCAGATCGAATGGGGATGAGAGAAATGATCCGACATGCAGTCGTGGATCGATTGCACATCCATCTGCTGGCCCTTGCGGATCAGCTTCTCCAGCCGTTTGTTGCGGTACATGCTATTCGGCCAAACCTTGGTCACTTCTGAATCGATATCGAGCTCGCAGAAATGGTTGGAGTGGGTGAGCACGTCATCTTCCGGATACATAAAGCCGGCACGATCAGGTCCGGCCTCCACATCCATCGCCTCGCCGTCTTCATGGGCGACGATAAAATTCATTGAGACCGTGCGGTTGGTGGCGCAAAGAGCCAACAGCGCGTCATTCATGTTGCGCGCATTCAGCACATCGCGCACCCGCATGCGGAACGGGCGCTCATAGCGATGGGTGCCATCTTCCGTCGACATCAGTGCATTGATGACAACGCCGATGCCGGCCTCGTTAACGCCCTGCATGCCGCCGACGGTGCCGGTTTCGCCGTGACAGATAAAATTGGTTTTATCGTCGCGACTGACCCGCGCCACCATGGTTTTGACGCCCGGGATCCAATCCCAGTTCTGGCCGATCAGCGTATCGCCGGATTTACTCTTCTCCGGCATGATGGCGAAGGCGGTGCAGCCATCCGTCGCACCGGCAACCGCTTTCAGCCCGGCGCGCTTGAACATGTCGATGATCATCTCATAGCGCACATTGAGCATGGTGATCTCGTTCAGGCTACAGCCCGAGCCCTCGGCGACGCCACGCATCTCGGTGGTGAATTCCTGGTCGTAGCTGTCGAGCGGCGTGATCCATTTTTCGGACTCGTTCATAACCGCATCGGCATTGAAGCCGAGCTTCTCGAAGCGCGCGAGATAGACCGCAATATTATGTTGGATATCGCCGCGTAATTCCTGCCCGTGCACATGCCCGCGCATTGCCGCATCGTGTCCCAAGTCTAAAACCGGAATAGCCATGTTCAGGTTCCCTTGCTCTATTGGCTCAAATTGAGCGGAGATAGTACTCCAAACGTAATCAGATCGTAAGCGGCCTTCTGGGTTTGCCTTTACGGTCGAGATGCGGACAATGGCGGCGAAACGTAGATGAGGGAAAATCGACCATGGAAATCGGAATTTACGCTAATACGCACGGCCAGGGTTATCGCGACGAGACGGATATGTATCTCGCGCACACGCCCGTCTCAGAGATGCGCCCGGTGCGCACTGCCCAGTTGGCCGAGCAACATGGCTTTCATTCTATCTGGTATCCCGATCATGTTTGTATGCCGATCCAGTCCGGCAGTGCGCATACGGCCAATGTCTCCGGCCAGCGCGCCTATCAGCCAAACCATAATATGCTCGATATGGCGGTGGTGATGGGCGCAGTCGCTGCCTGCACGAACCGCATCAAGCTCGGCACCTCGGTGTTGATAGCGCCTTACCGGCATCCACTTTCCGATGCACGCCAGTTCGCTACCGTCGATATCATGTCGCAAGGCCGCTTAATGCTGGGAGTCGGATCTGGTTGGATGAAAGAGGAATTCGCCGCTTGCGCCCAGGATTACGAAGTGCGCAATGCCCAAACCGACGAATGCCTGCAAATCTACAAACGCTCCTGGACCGATGAGAAGGTCGAGTTTGACGGCGAGTATTACAAATTCGAAGACATCTCCATGGACCCCAAACCGGTGCAAAAGCCCCATCCGCCGATCGTCTTCGCCGGTAATACGCCGGTCGGCGCGCGCCGCGCCATTCGCCACTGCGATGGCCTCTATCCGCTATTCCTCGATACCTATTGCGAGGCGGATCGTTTCGCGCCGTTGCAGGATATCATCCGCAAAGAGGCCGATAAGCTGGATAAAGACGTGACCCAGTTCCGCATGATGGCCGCCGCCACTGCGCGCGCCACAGATGCCAGCGACCCGGATGCCCAGAAAACCAAGCGCCCGACCTGCACCGGCACGCCTGAGCAAATCCTCGAACATCTACAACAGCTCGCCGATGCCGGCTTCTCAATGGTCGTCTGCATGATGATGTGCCCGTCCGGCAGCCTCGCCGAGCAACACGAGCAGATTCAGCGCTTCGGCGAGGAGATCATCCCGCAAGCGAAGAATATTAAGCCCAAGGGCGAGTGGAAATTGGTGGATTGAGGGCAGGGGGTTTGACTGCAATAAACCGCTGACCTACTTTGTAATTAGGGGATCAACCAGCAGGGCTACATCATGGCAGACCGATATAAAGTCTATTGGCAGCCGGGCTGCACCTCGTGCCTCATGGCCAAGGAGTTCCTGAGGGAGAACGGGATTGCGTTTGAATCGATCAATGTGCGCGAGGATACGGGCGCGATGGATGATTTGGCGCGGCTTGGGGTCAGGTCTATTCCGGTGATTACGCGCGGCGATGAATTTGCCTTTGCGCAGGAAATTCGTGATTTGGCCGATTTTGTCGGCGTTAAGCTGACGCGCAGGCAATTGCCGCACGGCGAGCTAAATACAAAGATCGATCTCATTCTAGCGGCGGCGCAGCGTTTTGTGCAGCAGATTCCGGCGGATCGTTTGCGGGTTAATCTGCCGGGGCGGGATCGTAATTGTCTTGATCTCGCTTACCATATCTATGTGATCCCGACCGCCTTTCTCGAAGCGGCGCGCGGCGGGGCGGTGACGTTTGAGCATTTTGAGCGCTTGCCGCCGGCGGAGATGGATTCGGTTGAGACGGTCAACGCCTATGGCCAGAGCGTGCGCAAGGATTTTGCCGCCTGGTGGGCCGCCGGCATCGTGCCGGGCACGGTGAACACTTATTATGGCGTGCAGCCGAGCCAAGGAGTGATGGAGCGCACCGCCTGGCACGCGGCGCAGCATTGCCGCCAGCTCATGGAAGTGGTCGCCCAGTTAGGCTTGCAGCCGGATGGGCCGCTCGGCGAGGCGGAGCTTGGCGGCTTGCCGCTGCCGGACGAAGTTTATGATGATGAAGTACCCTTAATACAGACGCCCGATATAGCGGTGGCGAATTAAGTGGGCGAAGATATGCCAATTCAGGCGGTTATCGTTCCGGTGACCGGCTTTCAGCAGAATTGTACCGTGATCTGGTGTTCAGAGACCAAAAGCGGCGCTGTGATCGATCCCGGCGGCGATTTGGACCGGATATTGGACGCGGTCAAGCAGCATGGCGTCAGCATAGAGAAAATTCTCATCACCCACGGCCATATCGATCATGCCGGCAGTGCGGCGGCGCTGGCCGAGCAGTTGGATGTGCCGATTGAAGGGCCGCAGCGCGATGATTCGTTCTGGATCGATATGTTGCAGGAGCAGGGCGAGAAATATGGCGTTGCAGATGCCCGGTCGTTTCAGCCGACGCGCTGGCTTGAGCATGGCGATAGTGTCTCGTTCGGCAATGTAAAAATGGACGTGCTGCATTGCCCCGGCCACACGCCGGGCCATGTGGTGTTTCATCATGCCGGGGCCAAGCTCGCCATTGTTGGCGATGTGCTGTTTCAGGGCTCGATTGGGCGCACTGATTTTCCGCGTGGCAATCATGCTGACCTGATCCATGCGATTACCACCAAATTATGGCCGCTCGGCGGCGATACGGCGTTTGTTCCGGGGCATGGTGAGATGTCTAATTTTGCCGCAGAGCGGGAGAGTAACCCGTTCGTTTCCGACGCCGCTTTGGCGAACGCCACGGACTAACGAAACCATGTATTTTTCGATGCTTGAGGCGAGGGGGGCAATCGGCGTATGTTGGCGACCTTGCGCCGTACCAGCCAAGCGACCGCGCTCGGCTTTGCGACCAACGATTAAGTAATTTCAAAGGACTATCATGAACGCCCTCACATATGAATCACCCGGCTCGTTGGACGAGGCGGTGAAAATGCTGGCTGTGGCCAATGGCGATGCCAAATTGCTGGCTGGCGGCACGGATTTGCTTGTCCAACTACGCATGGGCATGATCCAGCCAAAACTGATAATTGACATTAAAAAAATACCAGAATTATCTGGTATTAAGGAAGAAAATGGCGGTTATCGCGTTGGGGCCTCGGTCTCCGGCGCGGTGGTTGGCGAGCATGCGGGCATGGTTGGCGCCTGGCCCGGTGTGGTTGAGGCACTTGAGCTGATCGGCTCCACCCAGATTCAGGGGCGCGCCACCATGGGCGGGAATTTATGTAATGGCTCTCCGGCTGCCGACGCCGTTCCGGCGATGATCGCGGCGGATGCCTTATGCACCATCGTTGGTCCGAACGGACGGCGCGAGGCAAAAGTTGAGGACATCATCACTGGTCCCGGCAAAACCTCTCTGGCGAACGGTGAAATTGTCATCGATTTCTTTTTCCCCGCCCGCCCGGCCAATTCGGGTGATGCTTATTTGCGCTTTATTCCGCGCACCGAGATGGATATCGCCGTGGTTGGCGCCGGCGTGAGCTTGACGCTCGACGATGCCGGCGTGTGTACGGCGGCCCGTGTTGCGCTCGGCGCTGTTGCCCCAACCCAGCTCGTGCTGGAAGATGGCGCCGCGGCGCTGATAGGCAGCAAACTCGATGGTGCGGCAATGGAGAAACTCGATGCGGCGGCGCGCGCTGCCTGCCGTCCCATTACCGATAAACGCGGCACCATCGAATATCGTATAAAAGTCGCCGGCGTGCTTGCACGTCGCGCCGCTAAGATCGCGCAACAGCGCGCGGAGGGGTAATCAAATGGCTAAAATGCACGTTTCAACGACAGTCAATGGCGAGCCGACGGAGTTTCTCTGCGAGCCGCAACAAACTATTCTTGATGTGCTGCGCGATGAGCTTCGCCTGACCGGTAGCAAAGAAGGCTGCTCGACGGGCGATTGCGGTGCCTGTAGCGTAACAATGGACGGTCGCTTGGTCTGTTCCTGCCTGGTGCTTGGCGCCGAGGCGGAGGGTCATGAGATCGAGACCATCGAAGGCATGGCCGACGGCGACACCTTGCACCCGCTGCAACAAAAATTTCTTGAGCGGGCGGCGCTGCAATGCGGCATCTGCACACCGGGCTTTTTGATCGCCGCCAAATCTTTGCTGGAGAGAAACCCGAATCCGAGCGAAACCGAAGTGCGCTATTGGCTGGCCGGAAATCTCTGCCGTTGTACCGGATATGATAAGATTATTCGCGCCGTACTCGAATGCGCCGCCGACATGAGAGGAGCCTCCGCATGACCATGACCAGCGAGACCAAAGACTACAAGTGGGTCGGCACCAGCCCGGTCCGTCCCGATGGCAATGACAAGGTGACTGGCCGGGCCATGTTCGGCGCCGACCTGATGCTCCCGGGCATGCTGGTCGGCAAGGTTCTTAGGAGCCCGCACGCCCACGCGACGATCAAATCCATCGATACCTCCAAGGCCGAGGCGCTGCCCGGCGTGAAGGCGGTGATCACCTCCGATGATGTCGAAGATATGGAATCGGCGTGGGTGGCGGCAGGCGAATTGCAGCTCAATTACCGCGATCTCTCATATAACGTCATGGCCAACGGCAAAGTGCTCTATGACGGCCATGCGGTGGCCGCCGTGGCGGCGACCAGTTCTGCGATTGCTAATGCCGCGTTGGATCTGATCGATGTCGATTACGAGGTTCTGCCGCATGTGATTGATGTGGAAGAAGCCTTGGAGCCGGATGCGCCAATCCTGCATGACGATATGTTTACCGAAGGCGTGACGCCGACGCCGGACAAGCCGTCCAATGTCTTTAAAGAGTTTGATATTGCGCTTGGCGATGTCGAAGCCGGTTTTGCCAAGGCTGATCTCATCATTGAGCGCAAATTCAAGTCGGCGCCGGTGCACCAGGGCTATCTCGAGCCTCACGCAGCCGTGGCGAGCTTCGGCGAGGACGGTCAGGCCGAACTTTGGTGCTGCACCCAGGGCCATTTTTCCGTGCGCGCCTATTGCGCTAAATTGCTTGGCATGGATATCGCCGACCTACGCGTGACCGCGTCCGAGATTGGTGGTGGTTTCGGCGGTAAGACGACGGTTTATCTCGAGCCGGTGGCACTGATGCTGTCACGCAAAGCGGGTAAACCGGTGCGTGCCGTGATGACGCGCGAGGATGTGTTCCGCGCTTCTGGCCCAACCTCGGGCGCCACCAGTTGGGTCAAGGTCGGAGTCACCAACGATGGCAAGATCGTTGCCGGTGAAGCGATATTTAAATACCAGGCCGGCGCCTTTGCCGGCTCGCCGATCGGGCCCGGTTGCATGTGCGCCTATGCGCCCTATGACATCGAGAATGTCAAAGTGAAGGGCTATGACGTGGTAACAAACCGACCGAAAGTGGCCGCCTACCGTGCCCCCGGTGCGCCGATTTCCGAGCATGCCGTCGAATCCGTGCTCGATGAGATCTCCAAGAAGCTCGGGATGGATCCGATTGAACTGCGTGAGAAGAATGCCGCGCGCGAGGGCACCCAAGCTGCCTATGGGCCTAAATTCGGCCCGATCGGCTTTGCCGATACCCTGGCGGCGGCGAAAGCGCATCCGCATTATTCGGCGCCGCTTGGACCCAATCAGGGCCGCGGCGTGGCGTCGGGCTTTTGGTTCAACATCGGCGGCTCGAGCAGTGCCACGGTGAACGTCAATGAGGACGGTACCCTGGCGCTGGCCACCGGCAGCCCCGATATCGGCGGCTCGCGCGCGTCTATGGCCATTATGGCGGCGGAGACATTGGGGATAGACGCCACCGATGTGCGCCCGATAGTCGCTGATACAGCGTCGATCGCCTATACCTTCCTGACCGGCGGCAGCCGCGTCACCTTCGCCACCGGCATGGCGGTGATTGAGGCATCGAAGAAAATTGCCCTCGAACTCCGCGAACGCGCCGCCAAGACCTGGGATATCAGTGTCGATGCGGTGGTCTGGGAAGACGGCAAGGCCACACCGGCAGGTGCCAATGCCGGCGAATTCGAGCCGCTGTCGCTGGCCGATCTCGCGGCCAAGATGAACCAGACGGGTGGACCCATTTCCACTGCGGTATCGCTCAACGCCGAAGGCGCCGGCCCCGGCTTCGGCACCCATATTTGCGATGTCGAGGTCGATCGGGAAACCGGCGCGGTTAAAATACTGCGTTATACCGCCGTTCAGGATTGCGGCCAGGCAATTCACAAAGCCTATGTGGAAGGCCAGATTCAAGGCGGCGCCGTGCAAGGCATTGGCTGGGCGCTGAACGAGGAATATATCTACAATGATGAGGGCCGCCTCGAAAATGCCGGCTTCCTCGATTACCGCATTCCGGTTGCCTCCGACTTGCCGATGATCGACACGGTGATTGTAGAGGTCGCCAATCCCAACCACCCCTACGGCGTGCGCGGTGTCGGCGAGGTGCCGATCATCCCACCCATGGGTACAGTGGCCAACGCCATCGACAGCGCAATCGGCATCCGAATGACCGAACTGCCAATGTCGCCGCCCAAAGTCTTGGCGGCACTCGACAACGGTTCGTAGCGGTACGGCGCTTGCGAGGGCTCACAATAAATTCTAGCAAGCGGAACCGCCCCCCCGAGTTAATACGAGGTAACCGAGAGCACGGATGCGCTCGCCGGGCGTTTGAGGGAACATACAACGAGCCATTTTTATGGCCCGTTGGTGCATATTAAAGATGGCGCATATCGTTCTCACCTCGGGCCTTGGCAATCAATATGCTGGTGGCCAGACTGAGCTGGAGATTGAGGCGGTAGATGTGCGCCGCCTCGTCGCCGCCCTGGAAGAACAATTTCCGGGAATAGGGCCGGAGATTCAGCGTGAAATGGCCGTCGCGATTGACGGCCAGATTTACCAGGACCCGTATCTGGAACGCATCTCACCCGACAGCGAAGTCTATTTCCTGGCGCGCATCGGTGGCGGATAGCTAAGGCAAGTTCGTTCAGGAACCGACGTAACTGAGCCACCCGGTGATGATGTATTTCTCTTCCTTCGGCGCCGGGATGCCGCGGTGGGTGTGGGTGAAGCCGGCGGGCCAGATGTTGGTGACGCCCTTTTTGGCCTTGCTAACATATTCCTGATAAATGAATTCGGTGCCACCGCCCTGTTTGACGGTATTGAGATTAGTCATGAAGGCCAGCACCCGATGCGAGATTTCAAGCCCGCTTGATTCATAATGGTCGCCGAAAAAGGCGCCGCCCGGTTGGTAATGTTGAATTTGCGGCGGCTCCAAAAAGCCGATCTTGGCGCCGCTGGTGGCGAGCACTGGAAACTCGCCCATATAGAGCCGCATGCTGGCCATTACATGTTCGCGGTAGGCGCGCACTGCCTCGGTATAGACCTCAATCGGCAGGCAGTTCAGGCTGACATCTTCTGAATCCTTCCATTCCTTATCGACGCCCTTGGCGCTCACCCCTTCATGGGCGAAGCCGAGCTCCTTAGCCGTCTTAAAGCCGTTGATCAGCCGGTCGCACAGGGCCGGTTGCTCCATTTCGTAGGTTTTGATCCATTGCATAACGCGCTCTCGCAATCTTTGGGTAAATTTACCTAACCGTATGAATAAGGGCGATTATTACCTACTTATAATAGCTTTCATCAAGCCAGTGTGAAGATGGAATGAGAAACCATTCACCGGCTAGCACCATATCCTCATCGGCGCTCGCCATGAGCTTTTTGCGCAGGCCATGCAGCAGTTCGCCAAAGGCCGTTTCGCGCCAGAACCAATCCTGGATATCGCTGCCCGATGCATTGCCGGGCTGGGCCGTGGCGGCGTCCACATAGTAGGCCTTGAGGTCATCCACCGCGAGGCGCAAGCCCTCTGCCATGGTGGTACCCGGCACTGGAGCTTGGCTGGGTTCGCCATCGGTAAAGGACAACACCACGTCCCGTGCGTCTTCCAAAGAAAGGCCACTGGCGCCGATATTCGAGCGGCGGCGCTTTTCCATCGCCAGATCAAACCATGGCAACAGGCTCTTAATCTCGCTTTCAATCACTAGATGATGAGCGGCATCATCTGCGTCCGGGGCAGGGGGCGAGAGATTGATCGGGCACACCCAACCCTCCATGTCTTCTTCCGTCGCTTTGGCCGCCTCTTCTGGATAGTCCGCCAACACAGGGCCGCTCGGCGCCGCCAGCAGGTCGAGCGCCGCCTTTAAGACGCGATGTTGAAATGCTTCATCATTCGGCGGGCCGAGCGGGCGGCCGAGCTCGAACGGCACCCAGAGGGCGCGCGGCGGGCGAATTTTCTCGCTGTGTAAACGTATGAGACTGATCTGCGTTGTCGCCAGACCATCCTGCTCCAAATAATGTGCCAGCCCGCCCACGGCGCGCGTGCAAAAAGGTCAGATCGGGATGAGCAGAACCGCGTTGACGTCGTCCGCTTTCAACAGGCCGGCCAGTTGGCGGGTGGGCGCCTCCATATCCTCGGGCGCTGTCGCCCCCATGAAGGAATAATGATATTTAGCCACTGAGCCAATTACGCCGTCTGCCGCCAGCTCATTGAGCCGGTCGATGGGGAAGCAGACATTCATGTCCTGTTGATAGCCGGCGCGATCAAAATTGCTCGACACGTGGCTCATGACCAAATCTTCTGCCGCCGTTTCGCCCAGGATGACGCGATAATCCGCTGCCCCCAGATTAAACGGTCGGTCGCCACGCCGTTGCAGGCCGGCGGTCGAGATCACCGCCACCCGGCTCTCCGCCAATTTTTGCGCTTCTACCCACGGTGTAGATTCGAATTCTGGGCATTCCAACGCGATCAACTCATCGCGCATGAAGCGGTCCACATCTTCCATTCGGGCCATGCGGCCTCCTTCTATGCTTGTTCGTTGGAGGATACCCTGACTTGCGCATCGCCCGCCACCATTTCACCAATCCGGGTTGCCGCCATGAAGCCGCTATCATGAAACATACCGAGTACCGAATTTGCCTCACGCGGCGCGCAGGCGACCAAAAGCCCGCCGCTGGTCTGCGGATCACACAACATACTTTGCCCCCAGGCAGGAATATTTTCCGCCAGGCGCACTTCATGGCCATAGCTTTGCCAATTGCGCGTCGCTGCACCGGTGCTGGCGCCGTCCGCGGCAAGGCGGCGTGCGGTCGGCAAAATCGGTAGAGCGCTGAGATCAATTGAGGCGGCGAGAGCGCTGCCCCGGCAAACCTCCAGGAGATGCCCGAGCAGGCCAAAGCCGGTGACGTCGGTCATGGCATGCACGCCGGCGATATCGGCCAATGCGGTGCCAACCTTGTTGAGCTGTGTCGTCGTGTCGAGCATTTCCCGGTAGCCCGCTCCATTGAGCTCGCCGCGCTGCAAGGCGCCGCTCAAAATGCCGATGCCAAGCGGTTTGCCGAGGATCAGTACATCGCCTTCCTCGGCCGTATCGTTGCGCTTGATGTTCTTGGGCACGACCAACCCCATGGCGGCCAGGCCATAGATCGGCTCCGGCGCGTCAATCGAGTGGCCGCCGGCGATGGCGATGCCGGCATCGTTGCAGGCGGCGGCGCCACCGGCGAGAATTTGCTGGATCACTGCCACCGGCAGCTTATCGATCGGCATGCCAACAATCGCCAGTGCCATGATTGGCCGCGCGCCAATGGCGTAGACATCCGAGAGCGCATTGGTCGCGGCAATACGGCCGAAATCAAACGGATCGTCGACAATCGGCATGAAGAAATCAGTGGTAGCAACTACGGCCTGACCGTTGTCGATTTTATATACGGCGGCATCATCGCTTGAATCATTGCCGACCAATAGTGCGGGATCCGCGAAGGTGGGCGGCAAATCCGCAAGGATGCTTTTAAGCACCGCCGGGGCTATTTTACATCCACAGCCGCCACCATGGGACAGCGTGGTCAGACGAATGGGGCTGTCATCTGCCATGATCGTCACCTTTTATTGTTTGTGGCATAGCAAAGCAGGCTCGCCCAGTCTCGTCATTAGCGAACCTGGCAAAGCGGAAATTTGCTTGCGAAGTTATTGTGAAATTAGATTGTGGCAGCGCGTTCACGCTAGTGATTTGTCTTAGGCTGGTTTGACCGCGCGGAATGCGTAGCCGAAAACCTCGAATGCGCGTGCATTCTCCTCGCCGCCGGCACCGCCGAACGTATCCACGGGCGGGCCGATCTCGATATCGGCGAACCCCATGTCTACCATCATCTTCCGCTAGCCTGCACACGGCAGGCCACCAGCAATTCAGGATGTCCAGAGATCGATATTGGCGATGGCCGAAGCGGGCACCGACTTGCCGTTGGCGATATCGATGAATTGCAGCGTCCCACCAGGGCGCAACACCCGCACAATCTCACCAAAGACATGTTGCTTGTCTGGGCAGAGGTTGATCACACCGCTGGAAATCACCACATCGGCCCAACCATCATCAATCGGCAACTCCTCGATCAGACCTTCGCGAAACTCAATATTGTCCGCGCCCATGGCCTTGGCCTTGGCACGTGATTTATCGAGTATCTCCTGGGTCATATCGACACCGACCACTTGGCCACTGGCGCCCACTTGTGAGGCCGTAATGAAGCTGTCGAAGCCCGCACCGGAGCCCATATCGACAACTTTTTCACCGGCCTCGAGCGTCCGCAATTCAAACGGATTGCCGGCACCTGCGAAAGATTCCACGGCTGAATCCGGCATCGGACCCACCACCGCGTCATCATAGTTCAGTCGCTTGGCCAATGGCCGCCCGGTGTGGAAATGAAGCGTGCCGCCAGGATCGGCAGCGACCGCTCGGTATTTATCTTTGACGTCTTCCCGCAATGCCACTGCATCGACGGTCAAATTATCACTCATGGCTTAGCTCCTCAGATAGTCCTGCTGGATCTGAATACATGTTGGCAGTTTGTGCTAAACAACAAGGGGAGGGCGCAATTCGGCGTGAATTTGCCCCAAAAATGGCGGAAGAGGGTGGGGGTCGAACCCACCAGGCACGTCACACGCGCCTCACCGGATTTGAAGTCCGGGCGCCCCACCGGGGTGCGATCCTCCTCCATAATATGTAGCGCACGAATGCTATGCATCCAAAGCCCTGTAATCAAGGCGCACCTGGGTCAAATAGCGCGCTTGCCGAAGCCAATATGTGCCGCGCCGGGCCGATACGGCGCGTAAAGCCGGCGCGGTCGAAATATTCCAACAGCTCAATCGTTAGATTGCGGCCAATGCCAGATCGGTCACGGTACGCGGCGGCGGTGATCAGGCCATCTGCGCTGTCATGCGCCAGTTCTTCGGCAATTTCGGCCAGGCGATGCAGCACGGCGGGCGGAAAGAAGCGGTTTTTTGCTACTTGGACAATGAGACCGAGGGTGGCGGCGCGTTTGAGTAGGCGTTCAAGGGCTTCGACCTCCAGCTCAAGGGCGGTCGTGATTTCTGCAATCACTGGCGGGCGTAAGTCTCCGGCTGTCAGCAGCGGCTCGATGCGTTGCCATAAATCACGCTCCCCAATGGCGAGCTCGGCTTTGTGCCCCGGTAGGTGAAGTATGGTACCGGTGCGCCGCATATCACCGCTTTCGATCAATTCGCTGACAGCGGCGTTGAAGAGTTGGGTACGCGGCCGCTCAGCAAAGCCCCGGCGCAATTCGAATTCATTTGGGCCAAGTATCTCCGGGCTGGCCGCGTGCCAATCGGCCAATGCCGCGCGAATGCCGCTTCGGAGCGTCTGCCAATGGTCTGGCGCAATGCCGGTGAGGGCGGCGGCGTTGCCCGCCGTCAACATATTGCTGGCTGCATAGAGGGCCGTGCTTTCATCGGCTGTCAGATTGCTGGCCAATTGGAAGCGCGTGAGGTCGAGGCCGCCTGGCGACAGCGGCAAAAGCGCCGTCAGCGCCTCCGTTGGCGTGGATTTCGACAATGCTGCCAACACAGCAAGGCGCGCGGGCCTTGCGCGGCCACGCTCGGGGCCGAAGGGATCGATCACATGCCCGCCGGCCAGAGTGCGGCGTGCCGATTGATCACGCAGGATCAGGCGGTCGCGGGCGTGGGTGGTAATGGGTCGCTCGGCGATAATTTGTACCAGAGCGCTTGCCCCTGGCAGAATTTCGCGGCTCTCCAATATGGCGATGCGACACGGCGTCTCCAGGGCGCCGAGATGCAGATGCGCCGATATTTCATGCTTGAGCGCCTTGGCTTCGTTCGGCAACACATGAATGCGCGCGTCGATGCGCCGGCTGGCGGCATGGGCATCCGGGTGAAGTAGCCAATCGCCGCGCCGAATGTTGCTTTTGCGCGCGCCCGGCCCGGCGAGGTTGAGCGCCGCGCGCACGCCTTGGCGCGCCGCCTCGGCCTTTTGGTCATGGACATGAATGCTGCGCACCCGCACTTCCGCTCCGCCAGGCGAGAGTAACAATCTGTCGCCGAGTGCGACTTCGCCTGAATGGACACTACCGGTGACCACAAGGCCGGCGCCGGTCAGGCTGAATACGCGATCAATGGCGAGGCGAAATTGGCCGCTTGGCGGCGTTGCCGAAAGGTTTAGAGCGGCGTCTTCGAGATATGACCTAAGCGCTGCAATGCCTTCGCCGGTTTGCGCGGAGAGGGCAAACATCTTCGCCGTTTCGAGACCGCTGCCGGCGAGTTTTTCCGCCGCTGCCTCGCGCACCTCTAGGACGCGCGCCTCACTCACAATATCAGTTTTGGTGATGGCAATAGCGCCCCGGGTGACGCCAAGGAGATGTAATATCGCCAGATGCTCTTCGGTTTGCGGCATCGGTCCGTCATCGGCGGCGATTACTAGCAAGGCAAAGTCGATAGCGGTGACGCCGGCGACCATATTACGGATGAATTTTTCATGCCCCGGCACATCGACGAAGCCCAGCACATTGCCGCCAGCGAGCGGCACATAGGCAAAACCAAGGTCGATGGTCAGGCCACGCTGTTTCTCTTCCGGCAGGCGGTCCGTATCGACGCCGCTCAGCGCTTCAACCAATTTGGTCTTGCCATGATCCACATGGCCGGCTGTGGCGATAATCATGTGGCGATAATCACAATGTGACGGCCATCACAAACCGTCGATATTCAATCGGCCAATCTGGGCGCGGAAGCCGTCTTCATCTTCCAGGCAGCGCAGGTCAAGTAACATCACACCGTCGCTAATCCGCCCAATCACCGGCTGCGGCAGGGCGCGGAAGGCCGCAGCCAGGCGTTTCAGCGTGCCGCCCTGCTGTCGCTTATTAGCGAGCGAGGTGATCGCCAGAGCAACACTCGGCAGACTCTCCACCGGCAATGCACCGGAGCCGATCTGGCTCATGCAGGCCATCACAGCAACCTCGGCAACGCCCTTCAAATGCTCCGCCAAATGCGGTTGAAGCCGCTCGGCCAGAGCGCGGATGTCTTGTTCGCTGCGGGTGAGGAGACGCAAGGTTGGCAGGCGTTGGGCCAGGCGTTCTGGATTGGCATAGAGACGCAGCACGGCAGCGAGGGCGGCGAGAGTAATTTTGTCGAGCCGGAGCGCGCGCTTCATGGGATTGCGCCGAATGCGTTGGATCAGCTCTCGCTTACCGACAATGATGCCGGCCTGAGGCCCACCGAGAAGTTTATCGCCGGAAAAAGTGACGAGATCGGCGCCGGCTTTGAGTGTTTCCGCGACCGTTGGCTCGGAGGGCAGGCCAAAGCGGGCGAGATCGATCAGCGAGCCCGAGCCGAGATCAACCGCGAGCGGTTGACCCGCCGCCTGAGCAAGCGCCGCGAGCTCAGCCGTTTCCACTTCCGCTGTAAAGCCCTCCACATGATAATTGCTCGGATGCACTTTGAGTATGAGCCTCGCGCCATCCTCTAGCGCGGCAGTAAAATCCCGGCCATGGGTGCGGTTGGTGGTGCCGATTTCAACGAGCTTGCAGCCGGCCCGCGCCATGATGTCGGGCAGGCGGAAGGCGCCACCGATCTCCACCAGCTCGCCGCGCGATACCGCCACATTCTTGCGCAGTGCCAGGCTGTTAAGCAGCAACAGCACGGCGGCGGCGTTATTGTTAACCACCAGCGCTGCCTCGGCGCCGGTCAGGCGGCACAGCCAGCTTTCCACATGATCGTCGCGCTCGCCGCGCTTGCCGGCGGATAAGTCATATTCCAAATTGGCCGGCGCTACCGCCACCGCCGCCATGGCGGCCACCGCTTCGGGCGGCAGGGGCGCGCGCCCCAAATTGGTGTGCAATACGGTACCGGTAAGATTGAACAGCGGCACCAGCGAAGGAGACATCAGCGTTTCGATATGCGCGCCGACCTGCGCCACCAAGGCTTGTGAGCCAATATCATCGCCGGCCAGCAGGCGCGTCCGCGCTCGGGCGATAATTTCCCGCGCCGCGTCGGTCACGAATGGCCGGCCAAAAGCCTCGCAAAAGGGTAGCAACGCATCACTGCCGACCAGCCGCTCAACCGAAGGCAGGGCTGCGGCAGCGAAATTTTCCTTATTTGCCATAGCGCTAACCTAAATCGCTTACCGGATTGAGGGAAATACTAATTTGTGTTTTCCGCTCAGGGCGCTTCTCTTATCCTGGTGCGAAACGACTCAACCAACTCGGAGGTAGTTTTGAAGTTCCCTCTCATTCAGATCGACACTTTTACCGACCAGGTATTGAGCGGCAATCCCGCCGCCGTTTGCCCGCTGCAGGCGTGGCTGGACGAGCATGTCATGCAGGCTATTGCGGCGGAGAACAACCTCTCGGAGACAGCTTTTTTTGTGCCGCTCGATGATGGTTACGCGCTGCGCTGGTTCACGCCCAATGTGGAAGTGGGCCTCTGCGGCCACGCCACATTGGCGGCGGGTGAGGTTGTGCTGACGGATATGGAACCGGGTGCTGCGGAGGTGGCGTTCCAGACCAAGAGCGGGATTTTGAAGGTGGCGCGCGACGGCGATAATTACGTCATGGATTTCCCCGCCCAGCCGGCGGCGCCGCATGACGCGCCGGAGATGCTGTTGGCGGGGCTCGGCGCGGCGCCGGCCGAAGTGCTGGCGGGCGATGATTATATTGCCGTTTATAACAGTGCTGCAGAAGTTGCGGCGCTGACGCCTAATCTGGACAATTTTATGGAGCTTGATCGCCGCGGGGTAGTCGCGACCGCGCCGGGAAGCGATACTGCGACGGATTATGTGCTGCGTTTTTTTGCCCCCAAAAATGCCGTTCCGGAAGACCCTGTCACCGGCAATGTGCAAACGGAGTTGGCGCCTTATTGGGCAGCGCGGCTCGGCAAAAAACGCATGTCGGTGCGGCAATTATCGGCCCGTGGCGGCATTATGACCTGCGAGGATTTGGGCGCACGGGTTTCTATCGCCGGGCAATGTGTGCGTTTCCTCGAAGGAAATGTGACGTTATGATCCGGTGATTTTAATTCCATCCGGCGAGACCCAAAATATATGTCGATACGGTACCGCGTAGGTAACCCCACAGCTGGGTGGGGCACGTCGCTATGATGCGTGACGATTGGCGCAAATATTGTGCTGAGTTTATTGGCACATTCACTTTGGTGACCTTCGCCGCCGGTGCGGTGGTGATCGATGGCCTGGCCGGTGGCGGCCTCGGGATGATCGGTGCTGGGCTCATCTCGGGCCTGGCGATCACCGTGGTGATTTATGCTTTCGGCCATATTTCCGGCGCCCATGTTAATCCGGCGCTCTCCGTTGCGGCTTGTCTGATCGGCCATTTTCCGCGTCGCCTGCTGCCCGGCTATATTATTGCCCAAATGGGCGGCTCGGCCTTGGCCGGCATGTGCCTGCTGTGGGCGATTGGTGACTTCAACAATATGGGCTCCAATCTGCCTAATATAGAGCTTGGCATTTCACCCATCACGGCATTGTTGATCGAGCTGTTCCTATCGTTCCTGCTGATGTGGGTGGTGGCCGGTGTGGGCCTGGATAAGCGCGCGCATGGGCCGTTTGCCGGCGTCGCTGTTGGTGCCGTGGTCGGTATCGAAGTCATGCTGTTTGGTGCTGTTGCCGGTGCCGCGATGAACCCGGCGCGTGCCTTTGGCCCCTATATAGCCATGGCGGATTTCAGCCATTATTGGATTTACGTGGTTGGCCCGTTCGTCGGCATGGCGCTAGGCGGCTACACCTACCGCTTCACGCATGCGTTGGGTGGACGGGGCGTATAATAGGCCGCTCAAACGGCGGCGCTTTCAGTCGGCGCGTTCGTGGTGGTGATGGCGGCTGTGCCCCAGTCGGCATAGTGGTGCTCGTCAGCTTCGCTGGTGTCGGGAACGAGACGCTCGAGTGCAGCTGAAAAATCGCCCTGTCTGAGGGCGCGCACCTTAATCTCATAATCCTGAATATACTGTAGGCCGGCATCAACCAGGTTCGGGATCTCGGGGTTCATTTCACCTAGCATGTGTGCCGTCACTTCTTTGCAGAGGCGTGCAATCTCGCGCCCGGTGAGGCGATTGGTTTCTTCCGCCAGGCGCGTATAAGAGAGCGAGCGATGGTCAACCGGAATGCCTTTGCTTTCCAAATGAATGCGGAAAATATCCGCCCGTGCCTCAGGCCCCGGCAGGTCGATCAGAATACGGCGCTCAAAGCGTGACAGCACGGCGCTATCTAAATCCCACGGCCGGTTGGTGGCGCCGATGGTCATCACCAGGTCGCGCTGACCCTTGTTGGAGAAGCCGTCGATCTCTGAAAGGATCGCCGCCAGCATTTGCTGGTGATAGAGCTGGCCTTCGCCACTCCGGCTTTTGCAGAGCGCATCGAACTCATCGATAAAGATGATCGAGGGCCGTCCCTCACGGGTGAATTTACGCGCCACACGATAAAGCGTGCTGATCAGGCGGCCTGATTCGCCGACCCACTTGCTGACGATTTGGCTCGCTTTGACATTAAAAAAAGTGGCGCTCAATTTATTGGCGACAGCGCAGGCCAGCAGTGTCTTGCCGGTGCCGGGCGGGCCGTAGAACATGATGTTGTTCCAGCCTTCAACCTCCATGCCCTCAGGCACTTTGGCCATGGCCAGGCCATAGTGAAATTTCAACTCGTTCTTGAGCGCGCCGAGGCCGCCGATGGATTCCCAATCAACGCGGCTCGGCGTGTCGTCAATCAGCAGTAATATTTGCTGCTCGATTGCGTCGGCTTCTTCATCTGAATAGGCGACATCATCGGCCTCGTGGTCTTCCACCGGCTTGACGCGCTTTGAATCCATCCCGCCCTTGGAGATGAGCGTGCGGGCGCGCTGTTTATATTCGGCGGCGCGCACCGACCAGGCGCGACGTTCGTACGACTCCTCCAGCATCTCGATCAATTGTTCGGCGAATTGCGCCGCCTTGTGGTACGAGCGCGAGGCTTCTTCATTTTTGCCGACGGCCATGCGCGTATTGGCCTCGGTCAACATGCGGTCGATTGAGCGTTGCAGAGCGTCGGGGCCTTGGCTGGTCATGATTTGGTTTCGCCGTCTATTAGGTTTGTTCTCAGGCCGGGCGGATTTCGATGATCCGGTCACCGACCTGAACTTCATCGCCCTTCAGGCAATGAATGGTCGCGACAATGCCGGCAGCGGGCGTCGTCACTTCGGTCACGACTTTGGCATATTCGAGAGTCATGAGAATGTGCTCGGCCGCTACCGTATCGCCGACGGCGACCATCACCTCGGTGAGGACAAGGTCATAGGCGTTGACGGACGCGCAGGTCGCCTCAATGCCGATGGTTTTTATCTCCGCCGCGTCACTCACTTAATGCTGCTCCGCCATATATCGCTCAGGCGAGAGTAGGGGCCGCCGACAATCTTGCCGGCAGCCCCCGTTCTCTATTCCCAGACGTGGTCAGGATGCGCTCAGCTTGGCGCGCGCCGGCGGTGCAGGCATGTTTGGCGTTGTCGCCTTGTCCGGATTATCATGATCGCGCGTCAATTTTTCAATATCGTCGCGCAGCCCTTCCGGATCATTGACCCACTTGTCATAGAACCCAAACGGGTTTTTGGCATGACCGCCCGGCTCCGAGGTGAAGCCACGGTGGAGGAGGTTGTAGAGATGGTTCTCGGCCGTCCAGTTGCGCCGTGCATCGCGGATGGTGGTCAGGGACAACGTGGCGTAGGTCGCCTCGTCCGGACCGGTGCCGCATTCGGCAAGCACGCTGCCGTCGAAATCGACAATGTTGGAATGGCCAAAATAGGAATAGACCAGATCACGCCCAGCCATGTTGGCGACCGCCACATAGGCCAGGTTTTCCCATGCTCGCACTTGGGCGACCATGCGTTGCTGCTCTTTCGCCGGGTACATATAGCCCTGAATGCGGACCACCAGTTCGGCGCCCTTGGCCACGGTATCGCGCACGATCTCGGGCAAGTTGCAGTCGTAGCAAATTGTGGCGCCAATCATCAGGCCCTTGGGACCTTCTGCGACGGCGGTTTCATGCCCGGCCGTCCATGGCTCCTGCGGACACCACGGGAAAATCTTGCGGTAGGTCAGGCAGACCTCGCCCTGGTCATTGATCATGATTAGCGTGTTGTAGGGGTTGAGGCCTTCCGGATGCTCTTCACCGGTAAGCGAAAAGATGCCGTAAACACCGGCCTTTTTGCACGCTTCTGAGAAGATCGCCACTTCAGGCCCGTCGATGGTGGTGGTCAGATCGGCCCATTTTGTCGGGTGGAACCCTTGCGTCGAATATTCCGGAAAAATGACCAGATCGAGGCCCGGATAGCCGCGCTTCATGCCTTCGACGAAACCGGCGATGCGCCGGCAATTGTCGAGCACCTCTTCACGGGTTTCGACAACTGGAACCTTGTAGTTAACAACAGCGACGCCGACGGCGTCTGCACTGGATGAAATTGAACCTGTAGGCATGATTAACTCTCCTTATCACCATGAGCTGCGCTTTAAATATTTGCTTGCCGAGAAGGTAAAGGGCTGAGCGCTTCGCATCAAGCGGCGAAATATTGTTAGTGTTCTGATGCTTTTCCTTGTCAGGAGCGATGCGGCGGACAATCTTTAGCGCCATGCATGATTCTGACGCTTCACCGCAATCCATTTCGCCCGAGCTTAACCCGGAGCCCGCATATGAGCAGATAGCGGGCAGGCGCAATCCCAATTTTCTGCTGCACTGTGATCACGCCGGTAATGAAATACCGCCGGAATGGGGCACGCTCGGCCTCGAGGCTGCGCGGCTGCAGGAGCATATCGCTTGGGATATCGGCGCCGCCAAGGTAACGCGCCGGCTTGCCGAATTGCTCGGCGCGCCGGCTTTGCTGTCACGCTATTCACGCCTGTTTATCGATTGTAATCGCTCTCTTGATAAGGAAAAGGTGGCCCCGGAAGAGAGCGATGGCGTCGCCATACCGGCCAATTTGACCTTGTCGGATGCAGAAAAGACGCGCCGCGCAAAAATCGCCTACCATCCGTATCACCGGGCTCTCCTGCAAAACCTCGATGCCCTGACCGACCCCATCGTGATCGCCATGCATAGCTGCACGCCGGTGTTCGGTGGCGTGGCGCGACCGTGGCATGTTGGCGTGCTTTGGAGTGAGGATGAAGCCAGCGGCGCGCGCGTCATCGCCGCTCTGACGGAAAATAAATCCCTCTGCGTTGGCAATAATCAGCCCTATTCCGCCTTCAAGACCCCGGGCTATACGGTGGAGGAGGTGATCGCACCGAGAAACCTCCGACATGTGATTATCGAAATTCGTCAGGATGAGATTGCCGACGATGCCGGGGTTGAAATATGGGCAGAGCGACTGGCAGGCATATTCACGCGTGAATTCAACCTTCAATAAGGTAAATACTCTGAGAACTGTTATGCTCAAAGGCGAAAACAAGATGAAAGATAGAGGCTCTAAATGTTGTTGAGCGGTGATGAATATCGGGAATCTCTAAGGCGCTACTCTCCCACCGTCTATCTCGACGGCGCGCGGGTGGATTCGGTTGCCGATGAGCCGCGTCTGGCGCCCGGTGTGGCGGCGGTCGGCGTCACTTATGATTTTGCCAAGGATGCGCGCCACCACCCCTTGATGGTGGCCAAAGAGCAATCGAGCGGCGCCGAGGTTAATCGCTTTCTTCATATCAATCGTTCCTCCGAAGATCTTCTCGCCAAGCTCGAGGCGGTGCGACTGGTCTGCCAGCGCGTCGGTTGCGCCCAGCGTTACCTCAGCCAGGACGCTCTGAACGCTATCCACCAGGCGACGCACCGCATGGAAAGTGACGGGATCGGCGATGTGCACCAACGCTTCCTGGCTTATCTGCACCGCGTCCAGGCCGAAGATTTAACCCTTGGTGCCGCCATGACCGACGCCAAGGGCGACCGTTCCAAGCGCCCGCATCAACAAAGCAATGCCAATGCCTTTGTTCATATTCGCGAGCGCCGGACCGATGGCATCGTTATTTCCGGCACCAAGGCGATCGTCACGGGTGCGCCTTATATGCATGAATTATTGGTCATGCCTGGGCGCAATATGGTGGCCGAGGATGAAGCGTTTGCTGTTCGCTGCGCCGTGCCGGTCGATGCCGAGGGTTTGACCATCGTCACCCGGCCCGCCGGGCGGCCCGGCGAGGATACGGCGATCTTCAGCGGGCGCTATGGTCAGTCGACCGGTGTTTGCCTGTTCGAGGATGTATTTGTGCCATGGGAGCGGGTCTTCATGGCCGGCGAGTGGCAACATGCGCAAGCCATGATCCAGGCCTATGCCGGCCATCACCGCCATAGCTGCATCGGTGCGCGCGCCGGTTTCGGCGATCTTTTGATTGGCGCGGCGCTAATGTTGTCGGAAGCCAACGGTCTTGATGCCGGCGGCAATAACTATCTCCGCGAGCGCATGGTGGAGTTGATCAAGATCGTCGAGGGCTTTTTCGCCTGCGGTGTTGCTAGCTCGACCTATGCGGTGGTCGATGGCTCCGGCTGTGCCGAGCCCGAGCGCATCTTCGCCAATGTTGGCAAATTGCTGCTCTCCACCCAAATCTATGACATGCAGCGCATCGCCCATGACCTCTCCGGCGGCCTGATCGTCGCCCTTCCGGGGCCGGAGGAGGATCATAATCCGGTGACAGCGGCGCGGCTTGAGGAACTATGGCAAGGCAATGATGATATCCCGGCCGAGCGCCGCCGCGACGTCGCCCGCTTTCTCGGCGATATCACCGCTTCCGATACGGCGGGTTGGTATTCGCTCATCAGCTTGCATGGCGGCGGTTCGCCGGCAGCCACCAGCATGGAGATTTATCGCAGCTATCCACTTAAGGATAAGGTTGCCCTGGTGGAGAATTTACTGGATCGCGGCCTCCTCACTTCAGTGCAGGGTGACGCTGCAGGAGGCGACCAGCCGGGGAGCTGCTGCCCGGAAGGGTGCCAGGCACCAGACGCTGGCAAAGACCCCGGCTAATTTACCTGGGAAAAAACCTTAGCTTCCGGGTCCCAGATTTCCAGAGCGCCGTCAAAAATATTGAGGTACCAGCCTTGCAGGCTGAGCTCGCCTGCCGCCACCGCTTCGCGAACAAACGGGAAGCTGGTCAGGTTTTCAAGTGAAAGCCGCACAGCATGGCGCTCGGATGCACTCAAGAGAGCATCGCCTTGAAGCTCTGGGTCGTCGGCCAGGGCACGCTCGCGTGCTTCGCGCAACAGGCTGGTCCAGGCGCCGATGAACATCCCAATATCCTCACCGCCTTCCTGCTTCTGGATCATGGATTCGACACCGCCACAATGGGCATGGCCGATGATGATAATATGTTCAACATGCAATCCCCGGACGGCAAATTCCAGCGCCGCACTGGTGCCGTGATAGAGGCCGTCCTCTTCGAAGGGCGGCACCAGTGCGGCCACATTGCGCACCGCGAAAATCTCTCCCGGCTTGGTTTGCAGAACAATCGCCGGATCGACCCGGGAATCTGAGCAGGCGACAATCGCGAAGCGCGGGTTCTGGCCGTGGCGAAGCAAATCCTGATAGATTTCTGGGGATTTTTCGTAATACAGCTCGCGGAATTTTCTGAAGCCGTTCAAAAGAATTTCTATATCGCTCATTCCGTGCTTTCCACCGTAAGATTATCAACGTCAAATCACTGTCTCTGCAAAGCCGCGCCTCTGGGCGCAGATCGCCAATGGTTAAACTTGCGAGTTCCCCTACCACGTTGAAGCGCGGCCTGTCGCTTCCCATGTTGGTGCTCTATGGCCTGGGGACAACCATTGGCGCTGGCATTTATGCGCTCATCGGCGAAGTTGCCGGTGTCGCCGGCATGGCCTCGCCGTTTTCATTTTTAATAGCGGCGCTCATCGCCGGTTTCACCGCCTTCAGCTTTGCCGAGCTTTCGGCGTGCTTTCCGAAGAGCGCCGGCGAGGCGCATTATGTGCAGGAGGCGATGAATTGAGCTCATCGCCTGCTGGGATTAATCGTTCGGGCAGCCTGGCTTGCGCGCGCCGGCGAGATATTCGTCGATCAGCTCGATCAATCTTGCCTGCCCGAAGCTTTCCCAATGGCCGCCATGCACGGTCTTTACTTTATAGTCGCGCAAGCGTTCCATGCTGACGGTGTAATCCTCGCGTACCGAATGATAGAGTTCATCGTACAGCAGGCCGTCATAAATCACATCGCCCGAGAGTAACGTGCCGGTGGCCGCTTCCCAGAGGGCGATGCTGCCTGGTGAGTGGCCGGGCAGGTGCAGCACCTCAAAATGGCGGTCGCCGAGATCGATGATATCGCCATCCGCCACCAGGCGGGTCGGCGGCGCTGCTTTAATTTCATAGGCATCGACGTCGAAGCCGGCATAGGGGGCGGCGGTAAAAATATCCGCCGTGACATAATTCGACGTGACCGTATTGTCCCGCGTCGGTGTCGTCAGAATATCCGCTTCCGCCGCATGCATAAGCCGTTCGTCAAACTCATGATTGCTGCCCACATGGTCAAAATGGCTGTGACTGGCGACACAGAAGACGGGCTTTCCCGTGACCAAAGCTACATGTTCACGCAAACTGACCACGCCCATACCCGTATCGAGCAATAAATCATGATCACGCCCGCGCACATGCCATATATTACAATGGATATCGGGAATTACATGGGGCTCGAATATCTGTGTAATATCGTCACTATAGCGACGCGTTTCGAACCAGGTATCGGCGATGGGCAGTGGCATGGTTGAATCTCAACATGATTATAGGAGTGGCATAAAGTGGCAGGACGGGTAGCCGGAAAAGTGGCTTTGATTAGTGGTGCTGCAACCGGTATCGGGCAGTCTATCGCAACGCGTCTGGCGGCGGAAGGTGCGCAAGTAGCCGTGGCCGATATCGATGCGGCACAAGGCGGCGAGGTGGTGCGGGAGATTGAACAGGCCGGCGGCACAGCGATGTTCATCGCCCTCGACGTTACCGAGGAGGCCGCGTGGCGAGCGGCGATCGCCGCCGTTGATGTCGCTTACGGAAAACTTGATATTTTGGTCAATAATGCCGGCATCGCCCTTTTTGGAACTGTCGATGAAATGTCGTTCAAGGATTGGCGTGCCGTCATGGCGGTCAATATCGACGGTGTGTTTCTTGGCACCAAGCATGCGGTGCCTTTGATGCGCCGCAGCGGTGGCGGCTCGATCATCAATATATCGTCGATACTCGGCATTGCCGGCGAATCAAAATGTGCCGCCTATTGTGCGTCCAAGGGCGCGGTGCGGCTGTTCAGCAAATCGGTGGCGCTCGAATGCGGGCGCGATGGCAGTGGCATCCGGGTGAATTCGGTTCATCCCGGCTATATCCATACAGCGATGATGGAGGAGACCTGCCAGCGTGACTTCGGCGATCTTGAGACCGGCCTGGCGGAATTAGGCAAGGTGCACCCCATTGGGCGAGTGGGTCAGCCGGAAGAAATCGCTGCCGGTGTACTTTATCTCGCCTCCGATGAGAGCAAGTTCGTTACCGGTAGCGAGCTTGTTATCGACGGCGGCTATACGGCGGCCTGATATCATGGTCAAGTTGGTGGCACATGCTGAATTTAAGGCGCGGCTGGAGAGTGCAAAGGCGCTTGAGGGCGAGTTATTGCCCAATGAGTTGGAGATGCTGCACAGTCTCACCAGCAAATATAGTGAGCCGCTCGACCCGGACCCATTCGACGTCACGGCGCTTGAGGTTATCCAGCGTAATGTAGGCGTTCGCAAGGGCTTCAGCTTCGATGTGAAAAAGGACCCGACGCGGGTCATCGATCTGCCGCGCTTTAAGGGCTAATTTGTCGCAGGTCAACGCGCCGGATGTGCATGCATAGCGGCAGTATTCGGATCATCATCGTGGTAATTACGGGGTTCGTAGGGGAGCCCCGGCCTGATCACTTCTCAACGAAGCTCGAGCCGATATCACAATCGTCAAAACGGGCTCAGAAGAGGAAAAATGGCTGCAGCTCCCCGTGCTAAAAACGCTGACAAACCCCTTGCGCGCAGCGCCGCTGACCCGCTCGAAAATCATTGATATCTACCGAATGGAACATCGCGATTTACGCGATAATCTGCTAGCGCTGATTGACGCCTTCAAAGCAAGCAACAAACGTAAGATCAAGGCGCTGCTCAAGACGATTGACGATGAGGGCGGGCCGCATATGCGCTGCGAGGAAGAGGCGATCTACCCGGCGCTCAATAAATATTACATGGACAATCGGCTCGAACATCTATTGACCGAGCATGACCTGATCATCGCCACCTTGCGCAAGCTCTACCAATTGGTCGAGCGTGGTACGCTGACGGCGGAAGATGCGCGCATTTCCGAATTGCACATTCGCTCCGTCCTCGCTCATGTGACCGATTGCGACGGCGCCTTGCTGCTGGTGGAGCTGTTATCGGATAGAAAAGCAAAATCCATTCTCACCGCCAGGCGCCGCGCTGAGTGCGAGAGTCTCAGCATCCGCCGCTATGCCTCTGAGGCGCGCGGTCGCATGTTGCGTGCATCATCGCTGCGCGTGCTTTTCGGTGGTTGTTGAAGAGTGCATTTGCAAAGCCCCATTGACAATTAGTGCCTACGGACCTTAAATTGCAGACTCTTATTCCTGTGCAAAGATGCTAGCGGCTCAGGGGCGTCGTCCTAATATCGTGAACAGCATTGCCCGTTTGGTCCGCAGTTAAAAGCCATAAATGGCGTAAACCAAATACAGAGGGAGATGCAATGTTTCATATTCCTAAGAAGGCGCTCTACAAAACCATCAGCCGGCGTAAATTTCTTGAACTTGGCGGCGGCACGGCAGTCGCGCTTGGTGCGGGCTCGCTCGCCGTCGGGCTCGGTTCCGTCATTACCAAACATCCCGTCCATGCAGCATCGTCGACGGATGCCAAATGGCGCCAATATGAAGGTTCGAAGCTGGTGTTCATGTCAGAGAACACCCCGCCTTCCTTCGCCATTCGGGACAACATTAAATCATTTTACGATTTGACCGGAATTGAAGTTGAAATTCTCACGGATGGTTTGCCGACGGTGCAGCAGAAGGTTGGCATTGACCTCAGAAGCGGCCAAGCAGATTACCAGCTCAACTATGTGCAGGACAAGCCGATTGGCTCGCCCTTCGCTGATTTCTACGCCGACCTCAATCAATTCTCGCTCGACGATACCTTGCCGCTGGACCCGCAGGGTTATGGCGACAATGTATGGTTCGAGAATTTTCTCGACGCGTGTGGCGTTTATTATGAACGTGGGCCAATCCGTGCCTTTCCGTATGATTGCGCCGTGTCGTGCACCTTCTATCGCCAGGATTTGTTCGAAAAACTGACCAAGGATTTCGAGGCTGATTATGGCTATCGGATGGAATTCACCGACGATACGACCTACAAGAACATGGTCGATTTCGCCGCTTTCTTCAAAATGATGCACGAACGTGATTCGTCCATTCCCTATGGTTATGGCCAGCATCACGGCTCATTTGGCTGGACCACCCAGCTCGATATTCAGCGCCATATGTATGCTCAGAATCAGTGGCTCGACTTTGCCGTTGATGACACGTTGGGCTCGAAAAATCCTGGCCCGGCAAATTGGGGTGATGCCCAGTCGGTTAAATCCATGGAGGGCTACAAGGCGCTTGCCGATGTCTCTCATCCGGATAATTTGACCAACGGTACGCTCGAGCTGAATACGGTCTACGCGGCAGGCGGCGTTGCCATGCAAATTCAGTATCACGAGTTTGCCGCCTCCGTTGAAGACGCCGAGCAATCTGTGGCGGCCGGCGGCAAGACCGCCTATGCCATGGGGCCGAAGGGTGAGCAATCGTGGAACGTCGCGACGAGCAATGTGGTGAACGCCACCAATTGCGGCATTGGCGGCATTGGCATCAATGCCGGCGCTTCCATGGATTTACAGCGCGCGGCCTTTATTTTTGCCAGCTGGGCGTGCAGTCATGAAACGCAGCTCATGGTCCTGCAAGGGGTCGGTGGTACGCCCACACGTAAATCCGTGTTGGAGCTGCCGGAGGTCAAGGCGGCGCGCAATCGCCCGACGTCTATGCCCAACGCGCTTACGTTCGAGGCCGTCTACGACAAGGGCATCCGTTCGCCCAACATGGTGCTCGGGCCGAAGCTGCCAAAGGCCAACGAATACCATGAGATCGTCCGCGTCGGGGCCCAGCAATGCATCTCGGGCGAAATGTCTGCCCAAGAGGCTTGTGAGTCTATTGGTGAGGAACTTAATTCGATGCACGGCATCTAGGGTTCGGTTGGCGTTCTAGGGTATGGTTTGAGTAATTCCGCTGCCACGGCCACGCGGCTGTGGCGGCGGATACCGCTCTGTCGGCTTGTTTTGCCTGACCCGTGCACGCTGTTAGAATATTCGCCATGGCCGTAAACGCAACGCATCGTGAGCCCCCGGAGCAAACTGCCTATCGGGGCGTGCGGCGGGTCGATTATGTTCCGCAATTATTCAATAATCAGCCGGCCCGCTTTTATTTAATGTGGATGCTGTTGCCGGCGGTATTGCTGTTGGCGGCAATATCTCTTTACCCCTTTGTTTGGCTCATTTACATGAGTTTGCACGAGGTCCAGCTGGCCCCGGGGAAATCAGACCTGTGGGTTGGTGTCGATAATTTTACCCGCTTGTTTTCCGATAAAAACTTCGCCAGGGGTTGGGTCACCTTATTTAAATATAGTGCGCTCTGCCTGGCGGTTGAAATTACGCTCGGTGTTTTGGTTGCCATTATTCTCAACAATTCCCGGCTTGAGAAACTCTTCATCACTATTTTTCTGATGCCGATGATGATGGCCCCCGTGGTCGCCGGCTTTCTTTACATGTTCCTCTATAACGGCACCTTCGGCTGGTATTTCTGGCTGTTGCGCAGCCTTGGTGTACTTGATGGAGGCACTATCCTCGGTAACAAGACCTGGGCAATGGCGGCCGTCGTCGCAACGGATGTCTGGCAATGGACGCCCCTGATCGCCCTGATAACGCTGGCCGGCTTAAAGCGCGTGCCGCAGGAGCAACTCGAAGCAAATATGGTCGATGGCGCCGGGCCGCTGCGCAATTTTTTCAGCGTGGCGCTACCCAACCTTTATCCCTTTCTGCTGATCGCGATCCTGTTGCGTTTTATGGATAATTTCCGCTTTATCGACACCATCCTGATCATGACCGGCGGTGGCCCGGCCAACGCCACCAAAATTCTTCCGACCTACCTGTTTGATGTTTCGTTCAAATTCTTCGAACTTGGCCGCGGCGCAGCAATCGCCTTTACCCTGCTGTTGCTAACGATATTGCTGGGGCTGTTTCTCACGAAAATGTTTGAGGACCCGGCGCGAAAAATCAAACCGGGCGGGGAGGGCTAGGGCGTGGCGTCGCGCGAGATCGTTCGCTACAAATCACCGGCGCGCTCGGCGTTTTCGATATTGGTTATTCTGTTCCTCATCGCCTTCTTTGTGTGGACCGTGTTGCCGCTGGCGATCATGCTGATCTCGTCGTTTAAGGATCTGCTCGATGCGTTTAAATTGCCGGAAGAGGGCGATTGGGGCGGGGTCGGTGTGATGTTTGATTTTGAGCCGACCGGTGCACATTATGTTGAGCTCTTCACCGAGAAGCATTTTGGCCTGTATATGCGCAACAGCCTGATCGCCTCGCTGGGCTCGGCCGTGGTCTCGGTGTTTCTTGGCTCGATGGCCGCTTATGCGCTGTCGCGCGCCGAATTCAGAGGTAAAAAAGACCTGCTATTTTGGATTATTTCCACTCGCATGGCGCCGGTGGTTGCGGTCATGGTGCCGCTCTATGTCATCTTCCGTTCGTCCGGTCTGGTCGGCACATTGCCCGGGTTGATTCTCGCTTACACCACATTTAACTTGCCGTTCGCGATCTGGATTCTAAAGGGCTTCTTCGACAATGTGCCCTACGCCATTGAAGAGGCGGCGCAGTGCGATGGCGCCAATCGGTGGCAAGCGCTGCGTATGATCATGCCGTTGGTTGCGCCCGGCGTCGCTGCCTTCATCGTGCTCTGTGTGCTGTTTGGCTGGAACGATTTTCTGTTCGCCTCGATCATCGGTTCGGGTGGTGCCAAAACCTTGCCCGTCGCGACCGCCGAGCTGGTGCAGCCGGTGAAAATTCAATGGGGCAGCATCATGGCTGCGGGCGTCATTACCACCGTACCGATGATGTTTCTTGGCTTCCTCATCCGGCGCTATATGGTAACCGGCCTCACCATGGGGGCGGTTCGCGAATAAGCCATGAATACCATACCGCAAACATCTATCGATCGGAGGCGCTGAGATGACGTCTGTTACCATTCGAGACGTCTGGAAATATTACGGCAAGACAATGGCCGTAAAGGATCTCAATATCGAAATTGAGGACAATGAATTCCTTTGCCTCTTAGGCCCATCAGGCTGCGGCAAATCCTCCACCCTTAGAATGTTGGCGGGGCTCGAATTCATTTCTTCCGGCGAGGTCTTTTTTGGCGACCTCAAGGTCAATGATATCCCGCCGCGCGACCGAGACATTGCCATGGTGTTTGAGAATTACGCGCTCTATCCGCACAAGACGGTGTTCGAGAACATGGCCAATCCGCTCAAGCTGCAAAAAATGAATAAGACGGATATAGAAGAGCGTGTTGTCTGGGCGGCACAAATGCTGGAGATCGAGGAATTATTGCAGCGCAAGCCGGTCGAGCTGAGCGGCGGCCAGAAACAGCGCACCGCGATCGGTCGCGCCATCGTGCGCGAGCCCAAGGTGTTTCTATTCGATGAGCCGATTGCCCATCTCGATGCCAAGCTGCGTTCGCATATGCGCGGCGAACTCAAGCATCTGCAGCGCCGCCTGGAGACGACGACCGTCTACGTCACCCACGATCAACTCGAAGGCATGACCATGGCGGATCGTATTGCCGTTATGCATGAGGGCGTTTTGCAACAGCTCGGCACGCCGAGTGAAATTTATAACCATCCGATTAATGAGTTTGTCGCGGGCTTTGTTGGCGAGCCGCCGATGAATTTTCTCGATTGCCGTATCGAGCGCAGCGGCGATGCCGTCGCGCTGGTCTATGAAAATATGAATTTAGCGCTGACCGATGCGCAGTCGCGGATTTTGGAAGAGAAGGGCGCAGCAACTGAGGTCCGCCTTGGCATTCGCCCTGATGACCTTACGATTGCGGTGGGGGAGAATCACGGCATGGAATTTTCGGCGAAAATCTTCGTTACCGAGCCCTTGGGTGGTGACATGTTGATCGAGGCTGAGCTTGGCCGGGATCGCATGACGATCAAGCGCAAGATCTCCGAATTAGGTGTGCCGGGCGACCCCTGCGGTATCGCCCTCAATATTGAAAAACTCCATGTTTTTAATCGCGAGACCGGCGAGGCATTTTTTTAAATGGTATTTTTCTCTTGATCTGCCGGTGAGGGGTTCGACCAGTCGGCCGGCGCGGGTATTTTTTTGGGCAAACCGCTAGTCCCATTGAGAAACATGCAGCCATAAGTGCAAAAAAATGAGGCGCCCCCGCGGGAGCGCCCCATCTTCTTTAATATATTGACGCGTTAAGCGCTGGCGCTCAGGGAGCCATTTGTGCGGGCGCCCTTTATAGGCATCTTGCGCAATGCCTTGGTGCTAACACGCCGCTTTGGTGCTTTCTTGGCAGCGGCTTTTTTCACGGCCTTCTTCGCAGTGCTTTTCTTCGCGACTTTCTTTTTCGCCGGTGCAGCCTTCTTGGCGCTGGCGGAGGCCTTACGTAAATCCGCCTTCAGCGATTTGATCTCGGCTTTCAATCCTTTTGTTGCCTGCGCGACTGCGCGTGCAACCTGAGCGGAGGAGAGGGTCTTCACGGCCTTCTTGGCAGTGGTCTTCTTCGCGGTTTTCTTGGCAACAGCCTTTTTTGCTATGGCCTTCTTCGCAACGGCCTTGCGTGCCGTCGTTTTCGATTTGGCAGCGCGGGTCATTTTGCGCGCCGCCGGTTTGCGGGTGGTCTTTGCTTTGGCAGCCATGGGATTTCCTAAATGTAATTATCAGTAATACGCTATGCCAATCGGGCCAGTGCCGTATAGCTAGTAAATTGAAATTGTTAATTATTCCTTTCAGTAGTGAATTTCTTTTACCGGCACGATGCGGATTTACCCTCATTTGGTAGATTTATTTTTGCTCTGATTGATTTAGTTGTCGCGC
>Ga0114999_10001315_pt1 | contig 34726 bp, 24 predicted proteins | sample ArcticOcean_MG_C_3_FD_89820 | JGI IMG/M metagenome (GOLD analysis project Ga0114999, IMG submission 89820) | Marine microbial communities from western Arctic Ocean - ArcticOcean_MG_CB8_126 | ecosystem: Environmental > Aquatic > Marine > Oceanic | place: Arctic Ocean: Canada Basin | collected...
ATATTACTATAAAAGTGAAGCTGTTGATATCGCAGGCGGTACAGAAGAATATGGTCCGGTCCTCCTCAGAGTGGATGCGCCGGCCATATTTTCTTTACAGCAAAATGCTCCAAATCCATTCAATCCAGCAACAACAATTCGATTCGAATTGCCTAATCCGACGCAAGTCACCCTGGTCGTATATAACCTGTTGGGACAGGAAGTGATTCGATTATTGGATAATACGGCGTTTCAAGCAGGATATCACGAGGTCCAATGGAATGGCCGCAATATTACGGGCAGATCAACGGCAAGTGGGATCTATGTATACCGCATTGAAGCCGGGGATTTTGTCCAAGCCAAAAAAATGTTGCTGTTAAAATAAGCTACCTTGCTTCACATGTGATTGTAAAAATAGAGCTGTAGTTTAAATCTGTAAAAAAGAAAAGGCCATGCATCAGTCAGATGCATGGCCTTTTTTTGAATCTACGTAAACCAAATATTGTTACTTGGGAAACAACTATTACCAGAAGAAAAACGTTATAATGAAAGGCGGCCTGTAAGATCATCCACAAATTGCCGCGCGACTCGACCGCTTCTGCCACTCGCATGTTGAAGCCATTTTAAAGCTTCTCGACGAACCTCCAATGTTTCGATTTTAAGACCACGTTTAGCCACCAGATAATCCACAATATTAAAATAGGTTTCCTGATTGATTCTATAAAACCCGATCGATAAGCCGAATCGATCACTAAGTGAGACCTTTTCTTCTACGGTCTCTTGAGGGTGGATTTCATCATCGTCGGGGAAAAACCTGGGTGTATTATCCTTATGGTGTTCGGGCATCAGGTGTCTACGATTTGAGGTGGCATAGATCAACACATTATCCGGACGGGCAGATAAGCCGCCCTCAAGTATCGCTTTTAGTTCACGATATATCGTTTCATCCTCATCAAATGAGAGATCATCACAAAATAGGATAAAGCGTTCAGGCCTATTCCAAAGAATATCCACAATAGCTGGTAGATCTTCCAAATCATGTTTTTTTACTTCGACCATACGTAAACCATGTTCGGCAAAACGGGATAAAAAGCCTTTCACCGTAGATGATTTACCTGTCCCCCGTTCCCCCCAGATCAAGACATTGTTCGCGGGGACCCCTTTTACAAATTGACGAGTATTACGGTCTAAAATTTCGATCTCCCTTTTTAAACCGATCAGGTCTTCCAGATAAGTTAAATCAGGATGTGGAATCGCGACCAATCTGCCTGGACCATCTTTTTTATGCCATTGGAATGCGATGGCACCATCAAAAAAATGGTCATCCATCCCTGTTTCATCCTTTGGTTCTATTAGTCGCTCAACCCGATCCAATAATTTCTCCAGTCTCGGTAGTAAATCGTGGTATGACTGAGCTGGATTTTGAGACATATAAACTCCCTTAACGTTTAAGAAAATATGAATTCTATAGTTAATGAGGCCGAATAATTTAAAACCCCTCGTACCGTTGGGCTGATATTTAACTGAATTTTCTTTAATTTTATTTGGGCAGCTCGTTAAAAATATTGAGATTACCTATGGCAGGGTTAACCACCAGATTTCGAATCGGCCCGACCGGTTAGATTGGAATGCCATCGTAAGATCCGAATGCAGATCAGGCAGATCATCGCTGGCGGGATCGAAGGTGACTTGTAACGCCTTACCAACTATTTGACCATTCTCTATATCCATGACCCAGATATCGTGCCCCACGGTTACGGCCAATTTTGCGCCACTTGGAGAAATTGATGGGTTCCGAACCAGTGATCCAGGAAATGGAAGTTCAATAGATTCTGGTGTATTGAAACCGCCGTTTATCAAAATATTTTTAACCACATTGGGGCCCGTTCTTGCTCCGAAATCTTTATAAAATATTCGGTCCTCATTGCCAGATTCGATGACCCAACTTGGCCTGGCCTTGTTACTGTTGTCAGCGAGAAGAACAGGCGTTGCAATCGTTGTGAATCGGGTAAGTGGTGCTGGGATTTTCAATGTAGAGATATTTAATAGGCCAGGTGAGCTGAAGGATAAAAAACCAAGTTCTGTAGAGGTAGGTAGGGGCCGCCAGGTCGGGTGGGTGCCGCCCTTATTGGTCAATTGTATTTTATCTGTTATCCGATTAAAGAATTGTGTTGTCGCCCATATTTCTTCTCTTCCGGTCCTATCTGAAGCAAAAGTCAGGTGAAATCCTTTATTATCGAAATTTGGATATCTATCATTCGCCGCACTGGAAGTCACCGGTATGTTCGGTGAATTACCATACACGGTGGTGACAAAAATATCCCAATTCCCACTTCTATTCGACATATATGCGAGACGGTCACTCCGCCATGATGGCCATTCGCCCCCCTCTGATGTGACCTGTTTCGGATCGGGTTTTCGAAGGATAAGAAATTCCCTGTCGCTAATATCGCTGGATACGGAGGCGACCATTTGTAAAACGCTTTGCTTAGACGGTAAATCCGGAACTATCCATGTAAACGATCCATCATTGGGGGTATTACTTACTATAATGTGCGAAAAATTATTTCCCCCATTCAAGGACAGAAGCAACGTAACCGTTGTATCATCGGGCACCACCCCAGGAGCCCAGGTTATTTCTTGATTAGAGCCTATAAACCATTGTTCTTCACCATTCGGTTGAAGAACTATAGCTTTGCCTTGCCCGGGAAGTATGATAAAGGGATTATCATGTATCGGATTACTGTTATCTGTTTTCACACATCCAATAATGGTTATGTAGGTCACCAGGAATAAACAGGCGTATTTTTTATAATCCGGGCATTTCATCCTGGAACCACATCCTATTCATCGAGGGTATAGGGGGGTAGATCAAGAGGAAGGGGTGCGGGTTTCGCGCATGTGCTTTCGAGGTTTATGTGCCGTCCTTCATTGGATGCATCATGAATGGCATGCATAATATCAAGTACATGAAAGGTCAGATCACCATTTGCTCTATGTGCTCGACCAGACTGTAAAGCGTAGGCCATATCCGCGACACCAACCCCTCTACTCTGATCAGAGTAACCATGGGTCAGGGGCATTTCACTCCAACTGTCTGCACCCGCTCTTCGGATTCTAACGGGACCACCGAAGTTATTCGGATCAGGCACACTCATTGAACCCTGGGTACCGTAAATTTCAATACAAGGGAGCTCATGCGCCCACACATCAAAACTTGTAATGATCGTCCCAATCGCCCCATTCTTAAAATCCAGTACGCCAGCAATATGCGTCGGTACGTTCACATGAATGACTTCACCTGCTTTAGGCTGACTGGTAATCTTTCGTTCAGGAAAAGTAACCTGCGTTGATCCTGTTACGCGTTTGACCGGCCCCATTAATGTGGTAAGCGCAGTGAGATAATACGGGCCCATATCAAACATCGGCCCCCCACCTGGTTGATAGTAAAAATCCGGATCGGGATGCCAGCCTTCGTGGCCATGACCGAGAAGAAAGGCACTAGCCGCAATTGGCGTCCCTATCCAACCATCATCAATTAGTTTACGACAGGTCTGGATTCCACCCCCTAAAAATGTATCCGGGGCACCACCAATCAAGACGCCTTTTTCTTTAGCAAGGGCCACCATTTTACGGCCATCCTCACGCGTAACGGCCAGAGGTTTTTCGTTATAAACGGACTTTCCTGAATTCAAAGCGGCAAGGCCAACCTCGGCATGGGCTGCAGGTATGGTTAGATTAATGACAATATCGATCTCTGATGATGCTAGCAATTCTTCGACCGAACAGGCTTGAGGAACATTGAACTCTGTTGCCTTTTCCTGGGCTCTTTCCACATATAGGTCAGCACACGCTACAACATCAAAAATTGGAAATTTCTGTCCGGCCTCAAAATATCGACTGCTGATGGTCCCGCATCCCACAATACCCACTTTTATTGAAGACATAATGTTATGATAACTCCTCTTAACTGATAAATAGTTATTCAGATTCCGTAGTAAAAAGACGACCAAATTCATAAATTTTTGATATGGAAATGTATCTCATTATCTCCAAGTTTTTAATGAAAATCTATCGATTCAATTCGTCCTTCAATTAACCGGAAACCCCATGGGCGTCAAGTGAAATGTTGCTTTCAGATGGGTGTATTTTCCTTGACCCATATCTAAGGTTGTTATTATTTGTGAAAACCTTCTCTACGACAGCAGTCCATCAATCCGGCATCACGGCTTTAAACAAAATTCAGGGTAAATTTAATTTAAAACGTATTTATATTATAACCACAACTCAAAGTACAGATTCAATATTCGGCATCATTAGGTCTTGGCGCATAGGGCGATCCACATGCGCGCACCCGAGCTTGATGTTGTTCTTGGGCCGCTGGAGACATATACGTATGCGATCAGTTCACTACTTACCCATTATCATCCTCTTGTCCCTTGCAATTCTTGAACCGATATCTGGACAGGAGACGGTAACCATTGAGAACCATCTTAGCACAGCAAAATCATTCTTTGAAGCGGGAGACCTGGAAGCAGCAAACCTGGAACTTGATGCAGCATTACGGCTGGATAAAAAAGCACCGCTTGCAAACTATTGGAAAGGGATGATTGCGCTACAGAAGGACGATGTTCGAGGCGCTGAAAAGGCATTTATAAAGGCCCGGGGACAGAATCGCAAATTACCAGAGCCTTATATCGGCCTTGCGCAAGTATATCTTCGAATGAAAAATAGAAAACTCGACGCCATTGCAGCACTTCGTGATGCTTTAAAAATGTCGCCGAATTCCATCGAGGCACACTACCATCTCGCGACCGCTTATAAGAGTCTCAGTTTTGGAGATGTGGCCCCATTTGGCTTTTTTAAACCGATGTACCTTAACAAGGGTATCGCTGCACTCAATCGGACGCTTGAACTGGCTCCAGACCATCCTAAAGCCAACCATGACCTGGGTTTAACTTACGAACTTGGTTTGAGCAACATCGAGAAAGCGATCCCCTACTATGTCAAACAATTAGAAAATAATCCACAACATGATGAATCCCTGGATCGGCTGGGTAAGGGATATATAAAGACCGGGAAATTTAAAGAAGGGGTAACGACGTTAAACCGTCTATCACGTAAGTATCCTGATTTGGAAGAAAAATTAGGCCCCACATTAGCCATGTTGGAAGCCACGCTTCACCTTGAAAATGGCCAATTTGACCAAGCAGAACAAGTTTTTGACTCCTATATTCAAACGTTGCCGGATGAAGAGCAAAACATATATCAGGATGTCTCCTATGTCCTTACCGACAAAGAAAAACGGCGCTATGAGGCGATGACAGGTATCCAACAGGATGAATTTACCCGATCATTTTGGAAAAGCAGGGATTCCGATCTAACTACGGCTGGCAATGAACGGCTGGCTGAACACTACAGACGGGTACTCTTTTCACGTACAAATTTTGGTGAGAACAAGTTCCCCTGGGATCGGCGTGGGGATATGTATATACGATATGGCAATCCGGATGATCGTCAAAAGTTTACTATGAGCGTAGGGCAGATCCAACAAACAAACCAGGGATCGAGACGACCGGGGAGTATTCCAACCTTACAAGCGATCAGTGATGCCATTCGTGAAAACGCTCAATCTAGTGCAGTCGAGCGGCATGTATATGCCCCTACGGGCAATGCACAGATTGATGCCATCCGTGAGATGAATTTTCAACAACGATATCAAATGGCCGTTGAAGCCTCCACCGTCGGTTTGTCTGCATATCGCGTGGAAAGCTGGGTGTACGCAGACGGCGGTATAGAACTGTTTTTTGTTGATCAATTAAATAATGGCATATTTGATTATCCTCTCATGACACAAAGTCGTGATGTCCGTCAGTTAGCCAGGCAAAATCAATATCATCCGGCGCGTCTCGCCGCGGAGATGATTAAGAAAAAACCGGAGATATATAATCATGACTACGGTGGTGCACCACTTGGTTATTATTATGATATTATTACTTACCGGGGCGAATCAAGTAAAAGTGACATCGAAATCGCCTTCGCCGTACCAGCGTACCAATTGGGCGCACAAACCGATGGGCGTGGTGATATTACGACCTTAAACGCGAGAGCTGTGATGATGGGCGAGGATTGGGAGGCGTTGGACAGCTCTGTGACACAATTCGGTCCATTTGCTCGCCCCACCATTTTAAGGACGGCCAAAAATAACACCGCCATAGCCACCTTTCAAATCCCCTTGTCAGTTATCCCAGGTGAATCAGAGCTCGCCGTTTCTGTTCGCGACGCAGTTACACGAAAAGTAGGCATCTACCGACAACCGATAACCATACCTTCCTATACAGCCCGATCGCTTCTCATGAGCGATATAAAGCTGGCGACTGCCATTACGCCTACCATCCGCAAAAGAGGATCATTCATTCGGAGCGGTCATGAGATTATTCCCAATCCTACTAAAATTTTTGCAAGCAATCAGTTGGTTTATATCTATTATGAACTTTATAATCTCACCCTATCGGATAACGGTCAATCTAGATTTCAGACAGACATAAAGGTCAATTTCCAGGAAACCAGGTCGAATGTGGTTTGGAAGGTCTTGTCAAGTTTCGGGAAATTTCTGGGTGGTTCAGAATCTGAGAATGAACTGTTTTACAGTATAGAAGACGCCTCAGACTCTACGTTCGCCGCCCGCTATACAGGGCTGGATATTTCCGGTTCGAAACCAGGTCGGTATACCATTGAAATCACGATTACGGATTTGCTCAAGGACCAGGTGATTTCGAAAAACACCCAATTACTCGTTGCCGAAGAGGTCGCAACACTGGCTTCACCAGTAGTAATTCGTATTGGCCAGGAGCCAGGGGAAACTCAAGACCCTACAGATAGAGCTCAAAGTGGAAATCTTGATTTAGATTTGAATGAAATGATGTCTTCTTCAATAGCTTTACCCGATGATCCTCTCGAAGGAACAACCCGGACCAACCAATCCTGGGATGAATTGTTACGCGCATTAAATACACCTCAATATGCCCTTTCATCTACTGATTCCACCCAGGAAACCATGGAGGATACAACGTTAGCATCCTTTGTGGCCGGCTTAAGACACAATATCAATGAAAAACATACCGATATAGACATCACTGAAAATATGGTTCTTATACCTGCAGGTATGTTTCTTATGGGTAGTGACAGTACAAACTCAGATGAAGCCCCTATGCAAAGTCTTTATCAACCCCCCTTTTATATCGATCGGCATGAAGTGACGAACGCAGACTATAAAGATTTTATTGAGACCACGGATCATCCCGCGCCGACGCATTGGCCCGATCGGATGTTTCCATCAGGTGAGGATAATTACCCCATTGTGGGCATCAGTTGGTACGATGCCCAGGCCTATGCCCAATGGAGAGGGAAACGACTACCTACCGAAGTAGAGTGGGAGAAAGCTGCCCGAGGGGACGATGGGCGGATCTATCCCTGGGGCGATGAATTTATCCCTGATTGGGTAAATACAAAAGGTGATGGAGATGCTTATACCATGACCGCCCCAGTAGGATCCTTTCCAAAGGGTGTGAGCCCGTATGGCTTATTTGATATGTCTGGTAATGCCTGGGAGTGGACGGGAGATTGGTTTGACCGGTATCCAGGAAACACATCAGACAATCCTGCTTACGGCGAACAGTACCGCGTTATTCGGGGGGGATCATGGATAAACTATGACGGAAATATCAGAACCTTCAATCGGGGCACATTTTATCCATCTGATACCAGTTTATTATTGGGGTTTCGGTGCGCCTTCGATGCGACCCCCGATCAGCAGGCAAATATTACCGTTCGGGGGTATGGGTATCTTAGAATAGCGACACCTGGCGCGTGGGCAGACATATATATCGATGGTGAGAGACTTGGGCAAACCCCGCAGGCCGATCACTTACGCATTCGTCCGGGTTCCCATGTTTTAAAATTAATGAATCCGTATTTTGAAGTATTCGAAAAGGCCATTGAAATAGAATTAGATAGAATGCAAAAAGAACGGGTTGTGATGGAGAGAAAGCGTGAAAATTAATACAAGGAAAAACGCCTCAACTCTTAATACGAGGTATAGGGTCTTTTCGTTGAGATCTCTTACATCCACTTCAATATTAATATATTTAATCATTAGTCCTAATTTGCTATTTGGGCAGACCCTTACTGATCAAATTAACGAAGCCATAGGTCTTTATGAGACTAGCCAGCCTTCTGATGCCAGTATCATTCTACAGACCGTATTAACTTCACCCGATGCATTGCAGCTTCCCGTAGATTTGCGTGCCAAGTCCTATACGTATTTGGCGATGAGTGAATGGTCCCTCTATCGCAGAATAGCCACGGAAGCGGCAGTTATTTCAGCCTTGGAATTGGATGCCGCTACATTCATCCTGTATGGTGATTCATGGGCAAATGAAAATCCAACCATTATTGATTCGGTAGCTAATAAGCGGCTGGTGGAAGCGATTTTTCAATATGATGAAGCAGAATATACCACATCCATAGAACGCCTTATTACCATTTTACCTGTAGAAAGATATATCTCTTCTAATCTGGCCTCTGAAATTCATAAATACCTGGCGTTTAATTTTGTCGCGCAGAGAAAGCGTAAACTGGCTCAACAGGAGTTTCAAACAGCCCTTAAATTCAATCCAAACCTCACGCTGGGTGATGATGCTTCTGTCGCGCCAAAAATACGTAGAACTTATTTGACCATTAAAGACAATACCATCCAAAGGTCGAGTCGAAACGCACAAATTGGCACCATACTTCGATCTCTGGTTCTTCCAGGATGGGGCCAGATTCATCGGGGAAATCGGCTTCGGGGTTATGGTTACTTATCTATGCAAACCGGATTGCTCACAGGCTCGATTTTGAGTTTAAGATCGTATTCCCAAGCCAGGGATGCCTACGGCCGTTTTGGAGCGACAGATGCAGTCACTATTTATAACAGGCAGGATGATATCAATGAGGTTAAAACTGAATTGAATCATCTTTATAATAATTACCAGTCAAAAGGCCAGCGGGCTAATGTGTTTATCGGTCTATTAGCCACGGTCTGGGCCGTAAATGTCGTTGATGCCATGTGGCTGTCCTGGCGTAAAGATGAAGTTGAATTCACCACAAACTCTTCTCCATCGGGTCGGCTGGCAATGGATTGGGATCAGCAGAGCCATCGTTGGCAGGTTCAGTATACATATACCTGGTGATGGTCGATAACGTGTCGCTCCTATATATTTAAAATGTGAGAACTGAGGGCGTTTTATTCATGACATGGCCAAATAAGATCAGATATGTAATCCTCGTTTTGTGTAGCCTTTGTATGGCCTCCTGTGTCAATTCGAAACGATCGAACCCGCTGGATAGTACTGTAGAACTTCTCTTTATTCCAAAAATCCTGGAACCCACTGGTGGTGAACAATGGTTTCCCGGAACGCCACAAACCATCCGATGGATACCTGCCACCCAGGTCATTGACTCCCTTGTGTCGGTACAACTGATCTGTGATTCAGACACGATTCTACTGGCTCAAAATTATCCTAATATCGGTGAACTTGCATGGTTTGTCCCTCATTCGCCATCCCTCAATTGTCGTGTCCGAATTGTTGGGAAGGCGGGCGCTGCGGAAAGTCCTGCCAATTTTCGTATAAAAGATTTACCCGTGCTGAAAAAAATTAATACCGGTATTCATGAGGCCAGGTCGCCCTCTGCTCTTCGGGAAAAAGTGTTGTTTGTCTCGAATATAAGTGGAAATGATGACATCTGGCTTCTAGACCAAGACGACAATTCCATCATTCAGCAAACATCGAATAATCTCTCTGATAGAGAACCCGCATGGTTTAAACCACTTGGGAAAATATTTGCGTATACTGCGGTGGATACCAATTCTATGAAAAATATCTGGATTACCGCTACGGAAGGGTTGGGTGCTGGTTCGAAACGGCAAGTCACGGATACTGGCGGGGAAGCGCCAGCATGGCAAAATACGGAAGAACAAAGTCAGCTCGCGCTGGCCTATTTGAGTATCGATTCAGATGACCCGCTTATAAAACAGGTGGTCGCTGCCCGATTGAACACCCAGATAAACGCCCTTCCATTGCTGGGATCTCCTCGATTTGAGACCCGCCCTTTTGCTCTGTCAGACCAGAATTTAAATAATAAAAATACGTTTAACTCCATTACCTGGTATTTCATTGATGGCAATAATATCCTCCTGTACCATACGGGTTTGGGTGAGAATAATTTCCGTTTATGGCAGGTTGGATTTCCAGGACAAAATTTTGCCTCGGCGACCGGTACTGATTTTCCTATTTCGGTACGAGCTAAGCCGTCTCAACCTAAACTATCTCCTTCAGGAAAATGGGTGGCATTCTCCATGGAGGGAGATATTTGGCTCGCTTCGATCAGTGGAACATTTACCACGCCTTTATCTTTTGGCAAAAGCCGGGACAGCTCGCCCGATTGGGCCTCAGAAACGGAAATTATATTTACCCGCAGTGAATTTCCACATAGTTCCCGTGAACTTTGGTCATTGCAGGTTTCTAATCCCCCATGATACGTATGTCCTTATTATGTGCCGCTCCTTTTTTATTTCGTCCAGGTAAGTGGGTCGTATTCGTAATCGTGGCTTTCTGCTCATGTGTATCCTCGGAGCAAACGAACCCTCTCCATAATCAGGTAGAAAATCTATTTTTACCGGTCATCACCCGACCACTTTCTGGTGAGCAATGGCCTACTGGGGCAAATCGAGAAATTAACTGGCGTATCCCCCTTGGTGTCACGGATTCTCTGGTTACAATGCAACTATTCTGCGAAAACCAGCTTCTGGAGGTTATAGAAGGCATTCCAAATACATGCAGCTTTTCCTGGACTGGACCGGGTCGGGAATCCAGGTCCTGTCAAGTGACCATCGTGGTGGGTAGTGGCCAAATGGCCAGCTCAGGTAATTTTATAATATCAAGACCGCCCGTTCTAAGAGAGATCGATATAGGAGGCCCGGGACGGGAACCCTCGTCTATCCGTGAGTTTGTTGTTTTCACTTCTAATCGAAATGGTAATGAAGATTTATGGATAAAAAACAGGCGTACAGGAGATTTAGCTCAGTCAACATTTTTTCCTGGTAAAGATGGAGAAGCGAACCTTTTTAAACCAAATGGAAATGTATTTGCTTTTACAAGCGAAAGGACCGGGCGCAAGGAAATCTGGATGATGAGTATTATCACCCGAGAGGCGAAACAGGTCACAAAATCAGGGGGATCCAGCCCGGCATGGCAACCAAGTTTTTGCCATATTTCCAACGATAGCGTACAAAAGAATGGAAGCATCAAATGTATCAAGAACACATATTTACGCCACCCGACTCCAAATTCCGACAACAGATATAGTCCCCCTACCTGTGACCATACCTGTTTTCCCAGAAGATCAAGTCAGTTCCGGTAGTTCGGCCATCGGAAGCACCTCAAATATCAAATCAATGGATTGGGGGAACCCCGGTGTTGACAATCTGATTATGTATGACAATGGCATTGCTCCCAGTACGCTATGGCGTCTGTTAGTCCCGTTCGAAGGCATCTCGGTTTCAGGTCGAAATCAACCCAATCGTTTTAACATACCTGTTGGTATATCTCCTTCCCATCCCTCTTTTTCGCTCAGCGGTGCGAAAATTGCCTTTAGTAGTGGTGGAGACCTTTGGTTTATTTCTATAAACGGGGGCGCCCCGACTCAATTGACTTCAGGGACGGAAGAAGATAATTTTCCCGATTGGTCTTCTGAATCAGAAATCGTTTTTCAACGCCGATTAACCGACACTTCCCCATGGGAACTATGGTCCATCCGTATCGGTGGTTAGCCTGTGAATACGCTTCAAATCGGAGAATAGATTGATATTTTTGGAACACTTATATTTCCTATTGCGTTTAAATAACAAGGTCATATAATATCAAACACATGAGGTTATTTCTGCAATGTTTTATCCATTTTACCGGAGACTATGTTGACCAATAAAATTTACTCCATATGGGCTGTTCTAATCATCCTCATTGGTGGGTGTGGCGAAGGAATACTCCAACCCGGTGATATTGCCAGACCTCTTGTGGGGAATTATAAACTGGAAAGCAGACAATTTCTCATTCAAGATTCTGCTGGAACTGAGTTGGAGTTCCTGACTCCACCCCGTGTTGAATCATTTTTAAGACTTAATTTTAATGGACGATATGGTCAGGTCGATTCAATTACCCTGGACGATTCAACTGGAACACAGGTTTTCGTTGAAAATGGGCGTTGGAGTGTATTGAACAATCGTATGTTCCTCGAAACGGATACAAATTTACTCAGAAACGAAGAATTTAGGTATGATGGTATTCGACTTACCCGTATCGAACAAGACAATGTTTCCAATGCCAATGGAGTATTGAATGTCATCGATATATGGCGAAAAGATAGTCGATTTAGGATTAAAAAATAATCTATCCACCGTAATTTAAAATCATAATACATCACTTCTTCTAAGAAAACACCCCTCTTTTCAGTCTATCCTTGACACATCTCATCATCCCAATTATTCTACACGGTTATAGGGCAATGTTCTTATGGGGGTCAGATCACGATTGGAGACCTTTATATCGGATTGCATGTATCCTTGATCTATTTTAGACCCACCCTTAACGATCGAAATCCAACTTTCATATCACCATATATCCAGACTTGAGTTGATCAACAATCCATCAGGTGCTTGATCAACCAACTCTTTCTTTCTCAGGCTGTTTGAATGTCCAGCTTAAAAGATGAAATTCTAACCGATGATGTCGAGGATGAGCCCATTGAATTCCAGGAGGGGTTCAATGTAAAAACGGTCGTTGGAATATTTTTCCTTGGCTTGTTTATGATCCCGGGATCGATTTATTTAAACTTGATTGCTGGTCAAAGTCTTGGCCCTGCCGCTGAGTGGACGACGATTATTCTGTTTATTGAGGTCGCCCGTCGATCGTTTACGACGTTGCGCCGGCAAGAAATCTATATGCTATATTATGTCGCCGCCAGTCTAACGGCCGGCGTTGGCCTGGCATTGTCAGGTGGTCCTTTTGCACAATTGATATGGATTCAATACTTTTTACAGTCGCCCGGTGCTAAAGCGTTTGGGATCGACGACCAGATTCCATCGTGGGTTGCACCAGATTCTGATTCTATAGCCATAATCGAACGGACGCTTTTTCATGCAGACTGGCTAGCGCCAATAATGCTCATCGCCGTCCTTCATATCCTCAACCGAACCAGTGCCTTCACGTTGGGATATGGGTTATTTCGAGTCACCTCTGATATAGAGAAACTACCATTCCCCCTGGCCCCCATACAGGCTGAAGGCGCAACAGCTCTGGCCGAAAGTTCCGCCGGCACAGAGTCTTGGCGTTGGCGCTCGTTTAGTATTGGGGCCATGATGGGGCTTGTTTTTGGTGCATTCTATATTGGTATACCTGCTATTACAGGTGCCCTGTTGACAGAACCCATAACGCTAATTCCAATTCCCTTTGTTGACCTGACTCGAAATACAGAGAGTATTCTACCGGCGGCGGCTGTGGCTGTCGAACTTGGTCTTGGACCAATTCTTACAGGATTTGTCTTGCCATACTGGATCGTGATAGGATCTGCCATTGGTGCGCTGTTGACTATGGTAATAAATCCATTTCTATATGATGTGGGCATATTACATACCTGGACCCCAGGTATGGATACGATCCAGACCACATTGGTCAATGACATTGATTTCTGGATGAGTGTTAGGATTGGAACTGGATTATCGGTAGCCCTGATCGGGGGATGGAATATTTGGACAAGCCTGAGAGAACGATCTAGAAACGCCAAAAAAACAGGCCAGCGAGTTTCAATCAAACCACCCCGAGGACGTGGTGATTTTCCTCTTTCAGCTATTTTTGGTATTTTTGTTTTATTAACCCTTGGTTACGTCGTATTAAGCTGGCGTCTCGTGCCGGGATTTCCGATCCTGTTTTTTATTTTTTACGGGTTTGTATACACCCCATTGAGTTCCTATGCCAGTGCTCGATTACGGGCCATAACAGGCGCAGATTTACAATTCCCTTTGATTAAGGAAGCTACGTTTATTTTAAGTGGCTATAAAGGGGTTGATATATGGTTTGCTCCCATTCCGATCTTTAATTATGGTGGGCAAGCTCAGGCGTTTCGGGAGATAGAGTTAACAGGCACCAGGTTTTCAAGTGTCTTGAAGGCGGAAATACTTATGATTCCGGTACTCCTGTTTTGTAGTTTGCTCTTTTGGCATTTTATTTGGGGCCTGGCCCCCATCCCCTCCCAGGCCTATCCATATGCTCAGAAGTTCTGGCAACAACAGGCCACTATGCAGGCTCTGTGGTATTCCAGCACAGCAGGTGGAGGATTTGAGAACAGCTATCTTCTTGAGGCCCTAAAGGTTCCCTACATGGTTAGTGGAGCAGCATTCGGTGTGGCCGTGTATGCGATACTGGCTATACTGAATATGCCGGTCATGCTCATTTTTGGAATGATTGCGAGCGTGGGGACAGTCCCGCACGCTTTTATACCACAATTATTCGGCGCACTTCTGGGACGTTATTATATGGAGAAGAAATTTGGTCGCCAGATGTGGTATAAATATACACCAGTTCTCGCTGCGGGCTATGCCTGTGGAACGGGCCTTGTAGGTATGGCAACGGTTGCGATTGCCTTGATATCAAAAACAGTCTCACCGCTCGTGTATTGAGATCGAAAATAGGGCGGGTGATATATTTCCATTAGTCATCGCGGTCCATATAGTCTTTCACCTGCTCGATCACATCAGGCATTATATCAAGTAGCTTGCCCACTGGACTTGCAGGGGAATTCAAATGTAATAATTGGGCATTTTCACCCCGAATGACCAGAAAGGCAACAGGCTCTATTGATACGCCACCGCCTGTGCCACTTCCTTGTTTTTGATCTCCGTCGGTACCAAAATCTCCCGCACCGAATCCCAAAGATATTTTAGAAACTGGAATGACAAATGAATCCCCCATCTCAAGGGGTTTTCCTACATGCATTTCCGTATCTGCAATATGGCGTAACTGTTCCAACACTGTTTGAACTATCTCTTGAACGGCCATGTATCCTCCTTTAGGAAAATGGTATAATCAGTAAATATAAGAGGATAAAATCAGATTACCTACTAATTTATACAGCCATTGAATGGTCGTGTAAGGGGACTTTGTATTTTATTAATTGCCTTGACAACTAACCACATGTTATGTACATTGTTGTTTGGTACATTCCTGTTGATATAATATTGAATTTGAACATGCATGATCGCCGCTTAAAGGAGTGAAGTAAATGAAAACATTGACCGATAAACAGAATAACGTTTATGAGTTTATAAAACAGCAGGTTGGCGATGTTGGATTTCCACCTAGCGTCCGGGAAATTGCACAGATGTTTCATATCAGCACACGAGCAGCCTATGATCATTTGCGTGCCATTGAAAAAAAAGGCTACATTCGCCGTGATCCGATGAAACCCAGAGCTATTGAAGTAATCGGTTTTAGAGGGAACCATGGACAAAATATCGAAGATGCGGTCATGATCCCTTTAGTCGGCCGCGTAGCTGCAGGGAGTCCTATTCTTGCCGAAGAAAATATTGAAGACCAGCTGGCTTTTCCAGCATCAATGGTTCAGAGTGGGAATGTGTTTGCCTTGGAAGTCAATGGGGATAGTATGATTGAAGATGGCATCATGGACGGTGACTTTGTCCTTGTACGTGAGCAGCCCGTCGCTGAGCCTGGTGAAACCGTTGTCGCCCTCCTTGGGGAAGAAGCCACAGTAAAACGATTTTATCCAGAGAAGAATCAAGTCCGGCTCGTACCAGCGAATTCTTCGATGCAACCCATCATTACCGATGATGTAAGTATTGTTGGCAAAGTCGTAGGGGTTTTTAGACGGATGAATTAGATATAAAGGGCAGTTGTCGCTATTCCGCTGCCTTTTATATATCACCTTCCTGGACCGCCTGGTCCACCTCATTTAATGCAGAAATCCCATATCCAGTTTAGAAGGCATCGTTGAACGTCCCGCGCAAAATATGGCCAAGCCGAAAATAACTATGGCGATCCAGTAAAGGCTTTGAAAACCGAACGCCAGGGCGTGATATTCAAGGATACCCCCAACCATCGCACCGAACAAGTTAAATGCCATGGCGTTGGATACGCGCTTATGTTTTCGTAGAAGAACCGAAAATATAATTCCACTGAAAAAGACCGGGCAGGTTAACAGGACCATGGCTATGATCGTTTCTGTTAAGCCAGAATTCGATGGAAGCTGAGTAGAAATCCAGATCCCCAATCCTAAACTGAAGAGCAAAAATATCCCACTTAGTGTAATTCGATAAATACGAAGTGTTGCCACAAAGACATTAGCCATTAAAGACATACTCAAGATACAGATGATTGTGATACCAACGACTTGCCAGGAATTACCGAATTGTAAACCCATTTCTGTTATGCCTTTTGTTTCGATAAGCATAAATCCGGCGCCCAGCAAGAAAAAGGCCATTCGTCCCGGTACCGGCCGCCAGATTTTAAATCGGTTAAGTAATACCGCGGTTACTACAGTTATTAAAATAAACATATACATATACGAAAATGGGTACGTACGGTCAGCCATATAAAAGAAGGGCCAATCATCGGTTGGCAACTCAACCTGAAGCGGTAGATTTTTATACACAGATGTTACATCGGTAAAAGTATCTCCGTCCAATATTTCCGGATCGAAAGTTATTTGATTGTTATTGCTTTGAATGAATATAACACCCCCATCATTTTTTGACCGGACACATATCGGCGGACGGCCATCAAAAACTTCTTCAATCATTAGGTACAACTTTCGCCCAAATATATCCGACATCATGGCAAAAGATAAACAGAGGACCCCGTTTTCAGTTAGTCGTTTCCTCGCCTCTTTCAGCGCCTCTACAGTATATACATAGGAATCTATACGAAGGCTTGAAGACCGGTTCAAAAGAATGCGTGAGTCCAGTAAACCGTAAAGTATCATATCGTAAGATTTTTTTCCCTCTCTTAAAAATGATCTCGCATCCCCGATTGAGACGTTTACCCGAGGATCGCTATAGGGCGCTTCAGGGTGGTAATAGGCCCCAAGCTGAAAAATCGCCGGATCTATTTCAACTGCGTCGATGTCCTTAATCTCCGCCCGTATAGCAGCAGCCACATCATTACCGGAGCCGGAACCCACGATGGCTATAGTCTTTCGAGATTTCATAAATTGGTAGGGCAAATCATAAAACCTGCCCATCGCGGCCGTGGATCGATCCATCAATCGAGTCGTGTTCCTTTTTGATAGATCATATACGCTTTGAAAAAAATGTCCCTCTGCTCGTATAGTCATCCATCCATTTTCACCGGGCCCATGCTCCAATAATTGATAGGGAGAGTAAATCGGAGACCAGGGAAAATGAACTGGCCATGCAAGTAAAATTACAGTGCCTAAACACAATAACCCACCAAGCAATTGCCCATGATTTTGCCGATTTATATAAACTACCAACCCCATACCGAACAATCCAAACCACACCGCAGGTGGTGTCCAAAGATAGCTTAACGCAATACTGACACATACCCCCAGTATACTTCCAAGCATGACCAACCCATATCCCCTCAAGGGAGAAACCTTATGCATTAAAGCCCCACAGAGTTGTCCGATAGGGAGCATCATCAACGTGACAAGTAAAAATATAAATGTTAAAAAGAAATATATCGCCACCAAATGGGGTAGCGTGGTAGCAATATCAAATCCTAAATAGGCATCTTCGCTAATGGGCGTGGCATTTAGTGCTTGTATTGGCAGACCAATACGAAGCCCAATTGGATTTAAGCCGTAACGTAAAAAAAGGAGGACTCCCACCTGTACAAACAACAGAAAAGGGGACCACAAAAGAGGAAGGTGTTTCTTATCTGCGAGGGCATACCCCAGGCCTAAGCCAGCAAAACAGGCTAGCAAACTGAAATTTTTATAGAAAGAAAAAAACTCAAACACAGCACTGTGCCACCGTATCAAGCTTAACTCAAAAAATAAACTTAAACCCGTTGCAACAACAAGCGCAACCGGCACGTATTTCATGGGCATATTAGCTATCTGATCAAATTGATCTGCTGCCATTTGATCAGATAGTGCCGTTACTCGGTTAAATAGTTTTTGAAATCTCCAAATAACCAAAATACTTACTAAGGCGAGCCCAGATATGAGAAAATACACATCGGATTGGATAACATTATCAGGCAGGAACTTGGCACATACAATGAGAATAAATGGAAGGATAAGAAGACCAGTCAATACGGTCCGTATGCATATAACATAAGTGGGGATCATACAAGGGGGATTATAATGGAAGGCTTAATTCTTCTCTTATATATCTTCGACTGATTATCGCACTTTCCAACGGTGTATGGGTGGTATCATCTAATTCAATCACAGCCCAACCAGTATAGTCAATATCTCTAAGTGCCTGAATGACCGCAGGCAAATCAATTTCCCCGAGCCCAAGCTCATAGAATTCATTGTCCTTGATATCCTTCAGGTGAATATAGGCGATCCGTTCAGCATATTTGTATATTGTTTCTATGGGATCAACTTTTCCTCGAACCAAGTGGGCAATGTCAGGTGCCAATGAAATGAGGGATGCATCTGTTTCTCTACAAAAAGAATCTAATTGGTCTCCTGTCTCAACCATGGTTCCTGAATGAGGATGATAGCACGCCAGTATTCCCTCATCTTTACATTGTTTACCGATCGCATGTAACGTTTCATAGAATCGATCATAATCCCTGGCTGTATAGACGCCATCGAGATTCATGCCGCCACCAAGAATTAAATGCCGACATCCAATTTCCTGAATAAAAAACATGGCATTGATAATCGCTTCCTGTTCATGATCTACCAATTCCGAATCAATGAATAAACCTGAGCAATACATGGAAGCCATTTTCAGATTGTATTCCTCCATCAATTGGAGGAGGTCACGCGGAGATTTGTAAGCATCTGTTTCGAGATAGGTCTGTTTATGATTTCGATAGGCATGGGTAAGTCTGGCAACATAACCCGGCCAAGTATCAGATTCTATAGGAGGAAAACTGAATGTTTCGAAGGCCTTAAATCCAGCCTTAGCGATATCCGACAAGGCTGCTCGTACATTATCCCGCCATGTAATGGTTTGATATGCGATATCAATCATTTGTAATCATCCATCAGGGCGTAGTGAAAATTATGGTTTAAGATCAACCATGAAATTTACTTGTGAAAGCTTGTTTTTTACAATTTCTAAACAGGCCTGTACCTTTTATGGGATGCCCCAATTTCCAGGATTGATCAGTTCTGGATCATCAATCGCCATGGTCCTCGTAACAGCGAGAATATCAGAGGGTAATTCTGCACCATCCGATACTGCAACGGCCTCATCAAGATAGGCCAACTTATCTACGCCTACAATGATGGTAGAGATCATCTGATTGGAAAGAACAAACCGTAAAGCCGCCTGAGGAAGAGTATAATGGGGTCCAATCAAACGAGTTAAGGCATCTGTATGATCAGCAAGCTTGTTTAAATGAGGGGGCAGGTGTTGAGCTTTCTCCGTAAGTGCCCCTTTCAGCAAAGCAGAACGGATGACAAGCCCTATATCATTTTCTTGAGCAATCGGGATAACACGATCAGCTGTCTCTTGGTCAAAGATATTATAGGCAAACTGCAATGTATCCCATTTACCGTCATCAATGGCAGCGAGGGATGCGTCCTCGCTATAGGATGAATAACCGAGGTATCGAACTTTCCCAGCCGTCCGGGCCCGTTCGAGTTCATCTGCTACCTCATGTTCTTGTATCATACGTGTTTCCATATCCACATCAATGCGGCCATGAACCTGAATTAAATCTATTGTCTCCATCTGAAGGTTGGAAAGACTCTGATCTATGGATGCCCTGATGCTTGCACGTGATGCTTTTACAGAATATCCTTCTTCCAGATGATGGAGACACTTCGTTGCAATATAAAACTCATCTCGTCGGTGGTGTATCGCTCTGCCAATGATCTTTTCGCTGTCACCATACGCCGCGGCAGTATCAATGAAGTTAACACCCTTGTCCAACGCACTATTGAGGATGAATTCTGCATCTTCTCTATCCGGTTTATTCGAATCAGTACCCGTACGTATGCCATAATTCATACCCAACTCAGCAGTCCCAAGTGAGACTTCAGAAACCATTAATTTTGTTCGACCTAAACGGCGATATCTCATAGAAGTGCGAAATTGTAAACAAGTTTTGTGGTGAGTTGAGCTTTGCGATAATCACGCAAGACTGTTCTATCAACAATGCAGGATTCCAGCATTATTTCAAGATTTCATGGTTTGATCCAAAAAAGAAAAAATACGGTTCCAAGCGTCTTTTGAAGCATTGAGATTATAAGATCTTGCATCATTTTCGTTCATAAAATCAGCACCGATACCCGGATACAGAATGATTTCCACTGATTTTCCAGCCTTTGTGCATGACCGTTCAAATGCTTTTATACTCATGGCGGGTATCCCTCTGTCATTTTCCCCGAATATACCGAGGATCGGACAGCTGATCAACGCAAGGCTATCTTTATCATTAATCAGACGGCCGTAATTAACGATACACGCATCGAGACCAGGAACCGTCAATATCATAGTAAGGGCATATCCACCGCCCATACCCCAGCCAATGGTTCCGATATGCCCATATCGCACATCGGGCCGTGAATTTAAATATGCCACGACAGCTTGCATGTCCCGTATCGCCCGTGAATTCGGAATATTTCGCATCAATGAACGCGCTTCTTCTGTGGTGTTTGCAGTCTTACCCCGATACAGATCAATAGCAATGGCAACATATCCATTTTCTGAAAATAATTCAACGTTTTCCTTTATCCAATCATTTAAACCCCATTGGTCATGAATGATCACCATTGTAGGGAAGGGACCTGGACCATCCGGAGCAGATATATACGCTTCTACAGTTTCGTCCCCGCTCTGATAGGATACCATTTGGCCTGTAAGGCCGTAAGCAGGAATTTCGACAAGAAGTAATACCAACATCCCGAGGAAATATATGGGGGCGTGGATTTTCATTCTAATCTCCAGGGCGATGCCCACTTGTCAACATGATGAGGTGTTGGGATACGCAATGGGCCAATGCTTCAAGGTCATAGCCCCCCTCAAGAATGGAGACCAACCGAGATTCACATAAATTATCAGCAAGCTCCATAATGTGTTCCATCATTCGATTAAACGCCAATTCTGTTACGACAGTTTCAGAAAGGGGATCATCTCGATGCGCGTCGAAACCAGCAGAGAGAAATATAAAATCTGGCTTATACTTCGCTACTGCCGGGACCACTATAGAATTAAACGCGTCAATATAAATTTCGTTTCCAGCTCCGGAAGAGACCGGGATGTTCAGGGTATATCCTTCCCCCTCACCCTCCCCACGTTCCGAGGCCATTCCGGTAAAGGGATAGTGTGGAGATTGATGAATACTGATATAAAATACTGAAGGGTCTTCTTCGAATATCTGTTGGGTACCATTGCCATGGTGAACATCCCAATCAATAATAACAATTCTCTCAGCCTGATAACGCTGTTGGGCGTACCGAGCTGCAATCGCGATATTGTTGAAGATACAGAATCCCATCCCTCTACTGCTCTCGGCATGGTGCCCGGGGGGTCTGGCACAAGAGAACGCATTGTCGACCCGACCATCCATGATTGCATCAACGGCAGATAAACCACCGCCGGAAGCCAATAAAGCGACATGATATGATGCTGGACATATGGTTGTATCTCCTGTAGGCAGATCGTGTAAATTTTGTTTACACCAAACTGGCACCGCATCAACATAGGATGAATCATGAACCGACTTAATCCACGAAATATCAGCCGGATCTGGTTTAATTTGAATGAGATGATGTAAGGGAGAACCCGTGTCCATTTTATCATCTGTTATTCGGCTGAGGATTGTTTTAATTCGAGCGGATCGTTCGGGATGAAATATACCTGTGTTGTGTAACAGATAATCAGGATGGGAAACGAAGGCAGTTTTCATATATTATAAAAAACTCAGGGGCTAACATGGATTATGATCGCCCCTGACATTAAATGTAATCGGGCCTATGGCTAATTACTCTTTGTTCTCTTTAGAAAGGTTCTCATAATACTTGTTTACAAGATCTCGAAATTGTGGTGGCACCTCTTCATCTCGAGCCATGTGCAACCGCTCGCGCTCATTCATATCGTTAAGCTGGTCACGTAAATTACGATGGATATCCAAGAGCGCCTTAGCCATGCCCTGGTTGAGCTCATTCCATTCTCCACGATCTATCTTCCACGGTTCATTTCCAAGGGCGGTTGCACGATTCAGTTGATCACGAAGCTGTTGGGCCTGAGGTGTATTCTGTGGGGACTGGTTGGATAAATCCTGCAGTCGTTGCAGTTGTTGCTGATAATCCTGGGAAACGCGGTCTAAAGATTCTTGATCTGGAATACCTCGATTCATGCGGTCTAACTGTCGCTGTACATTTTGCCAATCCGTCATAGCATTTCGAGCTTGGTCTTGAGCTTGGGCAAGCTGATCTTGATCCGGCATAATCAAATTTTCCTGAGCGGTCCGTACCCGTTCAGCTAATTGCCTTAAATCCTTTTCGAGGTTTTCCTCAGCTCGGGCGGCCTGATCCAATGAATTGGGCTTCAGCAATCCTTTAGATCGTTCAATTTTTTTCTCCAAACCTTCTTCTTCGATAGACCGTCGGGCTTGATCGGTAGCTTCAGCCGTCTGAGGTTGCTCCCGGTTTGCTCTTCGCGTAAGATATTCAAGATCCTCGGTCAACCTTTCTAGCTCCTGGCGGGTCTTTTCTTTAGCCTCAGATACATCCCTAAGTTGCTTGCGGACAAACTCGTCAACTCTTCGGTCTTTGTCCGCCTCGCTCAAGCTTCCCCGCCCATCATTCAGGGCTTCAACTCGGGCCTTGACCCCCGAAAAACTACGCTCTTCCTCTTTCTTCAGCTCGTTTACCGCTTGAGAAAGCTGCTCTTGCCGGTTGGCCAACTGGTCCGCTTTTTGAACGGCATTTCTGACCAGACGTTCGAGCGATTGACCTTGGGCTCTTTGTAGTTGTTGGGTGGCATCTTCGAGCCTTTGTGAGGCTTGAGATCCCTGTCCGGAAGCCTGTTGGGGATTGTTTCGCTGTAATTCCTGCGCAGATTGTCCCATCTCCTCAGAACTCTGACGTAGGCCATTCATGGCTTGATCCAGAGATTCATTCATGTCCTGGGATCGCTGTTGCTGTTGTTGAGGATTATTCGACATTTGAGAAAGTCGGCGCGACATCTCTTCTGCTTGTTGTCTTAGTTGACGTTGTTCGCGCGTTAGTCGATCTAACTCACGACGCCGTTCCGACTCAGATTGACGTTCATTGTTGGCCATCTGGCGCATCTGATTATTCAATTGTTCCTGTCTGCGGGCTAATTCTTTTACACGATTTAAAGATTCTTCTATGGTTTGATTTTGTTGCTGAGCTTGGGACGCTTGATCGGGTGTTTCGTATTTATTATCATCCTTTTTCAATTCAAGCTCGGATGTATCTGACTGATCCAATTGGGCACCGCTTGCCATCTGGCTTTCCTGATTGACAACCATGTATTCTCTTACCAAGGCATCAACACGCATAAGTGCAGTCAGGGCTTCCCTCTCAAGAGGCAGGGCATTATCAGCTGAAGCATCACGAAGCTGTTCGGATGCTTGCACCATAGGGTCCAAGGCCTCTTCAAGTATATCCGCCATTTTCATTACATCCTCATCCATGCCCCCTTGGAACCGCATAAAGGTGAGGGTTTCTTCTGCCTTAGTATGGATCGCATCCTGAGCTTGTGCTATTGCGTCAAGATCTTCTTTGGTCTTGGTATCTGTTGCACGGACTTCGTTTCGTTTAACCCGCCATGTCGCTGCGATGATTTCCTTTTGCTGTTGGGTAAGACGTCCTGGTTCAAATCCTGCAACACCGCCACCACCACCACCGCCACCACTTCCCTGGCGATACGTTTCCTCAAACGGTTTGATTTCTAGAAAATACAAGTCTGTTGAGACCGTCCCCTTCTCACCACGCCGATCGCTTGCTGTCGCATAGTAAGAAATAAAATCCCCTGGCTGGAGACCTAACTCTTCGAGGTAGACCATATACTCCCCATCCCAAACGGTACCACGGGATGACCCTTCTTTTAAATCGATCTCCTTCTCCTCGCCGCCATTTACAGAATATGAAAGCGAAAATTTAGAGAGACCGAAATCATCCTCGGCTTCTGCCCGGATTAATATTTCATCCAGGGGGGAAACTTTGGTATCTCGTCCTGGTTCAATGATGGTCACGCGAGGTTCCCGATCTGCTAATGCCCGGACAAAATACTCCACAGGCTTATTGTTCGGCATGTTATCTGTGTCTATCAAATTAACTGTATACGATAAGTCTTCACGGACGGTAAATGAACCCGTCAGTTCCACCTCATCGACCTCTAGTTCCAACGTCTTATCATTGCTAAACGATATTTTGCCCGATTTTACCATTTTACTGGCGGTTATATTTAAAGTGACATTTGTACCGACGGGTGCGGTAATATCACCTCGGTCCTCCTCGGTTTTGACGGCTAATCCTGTATAACGAGGATAATTATATTTAACGTCTATCCGGTCAACATAAGGGGGATCGTAAACGGTAATGTTAAAGGTGGGGGAGTCTGCCGAAGATGTATTCACGTAATATTCAGTTTGCTCAACGATCCCAGATAATTCATATATAAAAGCACCGGTTGTTTCTGTTTCGAGCATGTCAACTGAGTACCATTCTGCCTGATTTCCAGAGCGGGAAAAAAGATGGGCTTCCGGTAATAATTTTCCGCCTAAACGAACGGTCACCGTTTGGTTTCCACCACGGGGAATTCGGACATCTCCAGGTTCAACAGAAACGTCGGTGGGCATCAGGGGACCAGCGCTGTCCCAGGGTGTGGCGAGACGCATGGCTGATCGACCGAACAGATCGATATCTTGCATGGCAAATACGGAAAGTAGAATCAGAGCGACAGCGGCTAGTCCTTGAGACCGGTATAGTCTTTTCCGGTCGACCACACTTCGAAAATCGATTTGGGCAGATTGATTTGATACATGGGTGAGAAGTTTATCAAAAAACGCCTTGCGTGTACCTTCAAGTGGTTGATTTTCAAATTCTATTGCGCTGACAAATGCATCATTCAAATCAGGATGTCGTTCTTCAATATAACGCGCAATTTGTAATTCAGAGGGTACCTGTCGTAAAGGTTGAATAAGATAGCGGTATACGACATAGCCAACAATACCCAAACAGGCAATAAACAGAAAAGTCCTGGTCAATTGGCTTAGATTGACCAAGTAATCTGCGGTCAGGCTGAGACCGATAAAAATTACTCCAACTGCGACGATAATAGACAATCCCTGTAATAAGATCGTCATACGCCATTGACGGAGCACCTGATCGAGAAAGGTGCGAAGTGCGGTGGCCTGCGTATCCATGACCCGTCTCCTTATTAATCCCAACCCACAGTCGACACGTATATATCTATATCATAATTTGGCCCTAATATCAGCTTCATTTTCAGCGCTTATTCCTTACACTGAATAACCATTAATCATCACCGGTGAGTTCGGCTGGCAAGAAAGGTTTCCCCAAGGACAACAGTCAGTAAAAACATGGATAAATACCACCATAACCGTTGTCTACGCTCGACCTCAGCACTCTGCAATTGATTCGCCTGAGATTTCATCTCCTGAGCTTCCTGGCTTTCTGTAACGGGATTAATGACCGCCGCCACAAATTCTTCTATTTCCAGGCGAGTGAAATCAGATTCGCGTGTATCAAGATTAATAGCAAAGTGCCCTGTTCTCACTGTAGAATCGTGTGAATACAAGCCAGGCTCGATCGTTTCGGTGAACAAGGCCATCTCCGTCTCTGATCGCTCCAATGTAAAAGGAGCTTTTGAAGGCGAAGTCACCGTTTTGACATCATCTGGAAGCCTGACCGTTTCTCCAATTAGGTGATAATACTGTGATCTTCTGTCATCATAAGACACTTGCGCCGCAAGGTAATCCACGCTCTGGTACAGAAAAGGTACAAACACGCCACGAATAGAAAAGTCGTTCCAGGTCAAATCCAATGTTGAGGTCAGCATGAGCGAGCGGCCCCGGCCTAAGGTTTTTTCTAATAAAGCAATATTTCCATCATCAAATTTTCCCAGGATCGCGGCTGTTGAATCGGCTTTTACTTTAGCAAATTTAAAAAATCTCGCGGCACCGAAATCACCGTGATGTGGACCTGAAAATGGTTGGAATATAGGGTGTTGATAATTTATATCTGCAAAGACACTAAACTGATCTCTTCTAATCTTATCAGGTTGAATTGATTCAACACGCCCGGGCAATAATTCGCCAAATGAGGTATTGAAAATATTTGAGGAAACGGATCTATTTTGGCCGATCAATACCCCCCCACCCGACCTTACGTACTCGGTCAATCGCGTTTTTGCCGCCCGTGGAAGGGTACCAATATCAGACATAATCACCGTTTGATATTTTCCTAAACCAATAGATGAAAGGTCCCACACCGGACGAACATCTACTTGTAATGGTGGGTCCTGGCGTAAACTTAGGGCTTGAGATAGATAATATGCAGCGCTCGATTGACTTTGTCGTGTGGATCGTTCTTCTACAATGAGGACCCTTAGAGGAGATGGCAAATTCACCGTGAAATAGAACTGATTGTCGATGGGCAAATCATCCGAACCCATCGTGATCAAACCTGTATTAGCGTCGGCTCTGAACGTCTCCCGAAAAGTGACGACCTGACCGGACTGAGAAGGGATACTTACCTGTTTGGCAGCAGCCCGGCCCCCATTAATATCCAGCGTCATTTCTCCTTGGAAGGGGGTCATTCCGTAGTTTTTTACACGAACCACAATGTCTTGCGTTCGGTCTGATTCTGATATCGGCCTGGGCAGAGCAGTCGCTGTAATGGCTATATTGGCATCTCTTTCATCCCAGACATCAATAACTTTTAATCCAATGCCTGAACTTAACTGCCAGCGGGTGGCTTGTCTATCCCATCCCGCTTGTTGAAAATCAGATACGATATAGATCGTCCGGTCTTCAAATCTCGAACGATTCAATTGATCATCTGCAGATCGTAAGGCTTCGAGGTAGTTCGTACCCTGGTAAGAGGGTACAATTCCAGTTTCTATCAGGCCAGCCAAGTTCTCATGATCGGTACCGATCTCTCTTATCATTTGAGATTGAGATGAAAATGACATGAGGACAACCTGATCCCCCGGATGGAGCTCTCCGAGTAATTCAATGGCCCGTCGTTTTGCAAGATCCATACGATTTCCGAACCCCATACTGTATGAATTGTCTATCAGTATGGCCATGGCTTTTGGTGTGGGTCCTGCAAACGCAGAATTTTGTACATCTTTTAAGAATGGCCTTGCAAAAATCATGGCAAGAATGGCACAGGCAACCATTCGTAACAGCAAAAGCAACCAACGTCGTAATCTTTGCTGGCGGACAATCGCCTTCTGTGAGATTTTCAAAAAGCGTAATGTGCTAAAAATTTGAACCCGAGAGCGTTGCCTTTTAATTAAATGTAAAAGTAAGGGGACCAAAGCACCCAACGCGCCGTATAAAAATAATGGTGTTAAAAAGGTTAAACCCATGAGGATATTGGTGCTGATTCTTATATTTGAAGGTTATAGATAAATAGCATTTATAAATTTGGGCCCAATTCAATAACTATGCGACCGTTTACTCAGATAATAAAACAGGGCGAAATCAAGCGGTTGACTTGTTTCCATTCTTAGATAATCGACCTGGTTTTTTGCACAACCTGCACGATTATCTTCCATAAATTGCTCCATGGCCTGAATATATTCATCTCTAATTACAGTGGGAACAACCATCATTTGTTCTCCCGTTTCCGGATCTTCAAATTTAGCCGTATCGGTAAAGGGAAAATTTATCTCATCGGGATCAACGATATGAAATACGATGACATCATGGCCTTTGAACCGAAAATGCTGCAAAGCATCCATGGTCTGGCTGGTTTCATCAATCAGGTCTGATATTAAAATCACCAAACCTCGGCGGCGTATGGAATCGGCAAGTTCATGTAATGGTTTACCCATGTCCGTAGCCTCACCGGCCGTAATCTGGTCTAGAACGGAGAGTATGGCATATATATGGGAAGATTTTGATCGGGCGGGCAAAAAATTTTGGATCTTTTGATCGAAGGTAATCAATCCCACACCATCCCTTTGATGATTGATAAAATAGGCAAGCGATGCAGCCAGATAAGATCCGTATTCGAGTTTTGTCAATCCTCCCGACCCATATCCCATAGAGGCACTACGATCTAACAATATGAAGCACTGTAAGTTCGTTTCATCCTCAAATTGTTTGATATAATATCGATCTGACCGGGCATAAGCCTTCCAATCGATGTGTCGGATGTCATCACCTGGGGTATATTGTCTGTATTCCGCAAATTCAACACTAAACCCCCGATAGGGACTTTTGTGCAAACCAGATATAAAACCTTCTACGACAACCTGCGCCCGAAGATCCATTGGAGAAATACGAGAAAGGATTTGAGGGTCGAGGAATCGTGGCAGTTCGGGCATAATTTGAGTCCGGGATCAATTAGGATTTGGAAATCAGGAATCTACATGCCTGATTTAGGTTCAGGAACAGCCTCAAGTAATCTTCCAATAATATCTTCAGAGGATATTTTCTCAGCATCGGCATAAAAATTTGTTAAAATTCTGTGCCGTAAGACAGGATAAGCAAGCGCCCTGATATCTTCACATGACACATGACCGCGGCCATTTAGAAGTGCTCTCGCTTTACTCCCGAGAATCAAATATTGAGACGCCCGTAACCCCGCCCCCCATGTAACCCAATTCTTTATATAATCGGGAGCATCCGCATGGGTTGGCCGACTCATAGTCGTCAGTCGAACGGCATATCGTGCCACTTGTTCAGAGATCAAGACCTCGCGGACTATATTTTGATACTCACGGACATCATCGCCCGTTAATATTTTTTCAACGGAGGCGACCGTGGCTGAAGTCGTTGATGTAGCCACGGTAACCTCATCATCTTCTTTCAGATAGTCAATATTGATATTGAACATGAATCTATCAAGCTGGGCCTCAGGAAGAGGATATGTGCCTTCCAATTCAATTGGATTCTGCGTCGCCAACACGAAAAAGGGTTCATCCAATTGATAGGTCGTACGCCCGGCTGTCACGTGATGTTCCTGCATAGCCTCAAGCAGAGCGGCCTGTGTTTTCGGTGGGGTTCGGTTGATTTCATCAGCGAGAAGGATATTAGTGAAAATGGGACCTTTAATGAATGTAAGGGACCGTTGACCTGTACTTTTATCCTCTTCAAGTATTTCTGTACCAGTGATATCAGCAGGCATCAGATCTGGTGTAAATTGAATGCGTCTGAATTCGATATCTAAAATCTGGGAAAGGGTACTGATAAGCAAGGTCTTAGCAAGACCAGGCACACCTGTTATCAGGCAATGCCCACCAGCAAACAAAGCGATTAGAACTTGCTCTAATACTTCATCCTGACCGATAATCACTTTTCGAACTTCTTGAAGGATCTTTTTTCGTCCTTCTTGTATCTTTTCAATACGTCCTTCATCAAGACCATTATCAGACACGGGCACCTTGTCATCAGTTGAAGGCATCAGGCTCTTCCTTTCACCATTTCAATAAATTCGTTTCATGTGGCATGAGGGGCGCATTATTTTAATACGCCCCTCATGGCTCTTTATACGGAAATACGATCAAACAAGTTCCCAGATAATAATCAGGATTTAAATATCAAGTTGTTTACCATTACCCCATATCTATTCGACAATGGGCCATCCAAATTCTTGCGATTCTTCTTGCCAATACAATCTGTTTGACTGAACATCCATGGGATTTGTTGTGTTCTCGTCAAGACATTAAATATTAAACCACATTTTCATGTAATTTGAAATATTCTATGGTTTTCTTTAATCCTTCTTCAAGTTGAATTTTAGCATCCCATCGTAAAATACGATTGGCTCTTGAGGTATCTGGTCGCCGTAAACGAGGATCATCTTGCGGCAAGGGTTCAAAAATTATATCACTGGAACTTTCGCAAACTCGGATTATTGTCTGAGCCAGTTCGAGAATACTTATCTCATTTGAATTCCCTATATTTACAGGATAATGTTCTTTTGAATTCACAAGTTTGATAAACCCAGAAATGAGATCTTCGTAGTAGCAGAAACTCCTGGTCTGTTGACCCTCTCCAAAGACCGTAAGCGGTTTACCCTGGAGCGCTTGAGATATGAATGACGGCATCGAACGACCGTCGTTTGCTCGCATTCTGGGGCCATAGGTATTAAATATACGGACAATACGTGTATCTATTTGGTGGATTCGGTGATAGGCCATAACCATCGCTTCAGCAAAACGCTTTGCTTCGTCATACACCCCTCGTATGCCTATCGGATTTACATTCCCCCAATAAGTTTCTGGCTGTGGATTGACAAGTGGATCTCCATAAACCTCCGAGGTAGAGGCGAGGAAAAATCCAGCGTTCTTTGCTTTGGCTAGACCAAGCGCATTGTGAGTGCCCAAGGCACCCACTTTTAAAATTTGGATAGGATATCGTTCGAAGTCAATAGGGCTTGCAGGACTGGCCAGGTGCATGATAAAATTAACGGTGCCTTCGATATGAATATGCGATGAAATATCATGCTCTAAAAATTCAAACTGATCCTTCTTCATATTATGTTCAATATTTGATCGACGACCGGTGATGAAATTATCCACCGCAACAACTTCATGGCCATCCGCTAAAAGCCGATCACAAAGATGTGAGCCCAAAAAACCTGCACCACCTGTCACCACAATTCGCACGGATACACTCCTCTACCTGATGTATGATTCATACATGTTATTCTTGCGTCATAATTCTAAACCGGAGGTCTTCTATTTTTGTCCTGATGCTCTCAGCGTATTTTCCATCGGGATCATTCTCTATGTAACCCACATACGCATCCATCGCGCCCCGATAGTCTTTTTGAGCCATTAGAACATTTCCCATGTTATAATAAAGGGTGGAAGAGGTGGGGGATATTTTAAGTGCTGTACGATATTGCTCAACCGCTTTATTGTACTGTTTTCCTTTAACATACATATTCCCTAAACTGGTATAGGCTCCAGTTGAGGATGGGGAAAGCAGAATGACTTTTCGATAAGATTTAATAGCCTTACCAGATTGTCCATCCCGACGATACGCATTTGCCAAAACTCGACTGAAGCTCACTTCCTCTGGTTCAAGAGACAACAATTTTTCATACACGGTTATAACTTTAGGCCAATTTTGGATTTTGTTGGCAATGGCACCATAGGTTTCCATAATGCTTTTATTCTCTGGCTCAATGTTCATGAGTTTCTGATATTGATCAAGGGCATCCGGTAATCGACCACTTGTTTCAAACACTTTAGCCAAACCGTGATGGGCATCATGGTCATCCGGATTTACTTGTATTGCCCTTTGATATGCATATATCGCTTCAGCGTATTCACCCATCTGTTCATACGCATAACCCAATGCAAAAGCGATATCCGGATCATCGGGTGTTAATGCAAGGGCAGCGGCATAAGATTCAATGGCATCTCTGTAATTATTCCGCCGTTCATAAACGTAACCCAATGTATAAAGATAATCCGCATTAAATGGATCAAGCGTAACTGCCTGTCTATAAGCGGTCAGCGCTTGATCCATTTTCCCCTGTTTATCATAAGCATAACCCAGCGAAAAATGCGCATCTGAAAAATCAGGATTAGCTTCTACCGTTTGTCTGTATACCCGGACGGCCTTCTCCATATCGGCAGATGTAATTAATTCGAGTGGTACGGGCATTTCGATATTACTCCGACCAGATCTCAATGTTCGATCTCGAAACCTTGCTCTTGAATCCGCTGTAAGAGCACCATCACCATTTGTATTAATATTTGGTGTATCAACGCCATAGAGGAGGTCGATCAAATGATTTACGGCTTGCGAGCGATTATTTTTCTTTATCAAGGTCGATGATGTTTTTATAACCTCTCCCGATTCCCCACTTATTCTTGAGGCCATGAGGGTCAGCGCGTTTTCCTCCCCGGAAAACGATCCCGTCATAATCGACTCGGTATACAATAGGCCACTTAAGCCTATCGCAGTTTCTCTGTCCAGTGTGGTGGATGGTTTTAAACCTTGATCTTCCATCATGCGGCGCACGTATGAACCATCAGTCGAAACGAGCCCTTGTTTCACCCTTAGCCGGACCGACATGGTGGCACTGAAGGCGGTACGAAGCCAATTTAACTTGGGATTGCCAGTTTTATTTTCAAAGGGTAAAACGGAAATGTCTGCAGGGCCCGAGGGGATCGACAGGTTGGTGTCTTCATCTAGTAAGGTCGGCAGTTTAGGGACCGTAGAACTGCATCCGATGAATAATACCGCGACACAAAATCCGATGAATATACGGCTCAATTTATCCCCCTTCGAATAATCATTGATCTCTCTTTTTAATATTGTTTGAGACGATAACAAAATTACACTGGAATAGAACCGACTGTCAAGGCCTCTTTTAATAAACCGACACCCCGAATACCTGTTGACAGTGTTTTTCTGAAAAGCTATTTTCGTCGGTGAGCAAATGATGTTTTATGGTCTGTTTCTATGTGACGTGGTGCAAAAAACATCCAGGTGAAAAAGCAAAGCAAATTGGAGGAAATTATGTTCGTGGATTTACGAGATCAGGCGACTGTCCGGACTGGTGATGAGCTGGTGAGTCATTTAACTAATTTTAAACTGGAATTAAAGATCTCAGCTGGCGTGTGGTTTTTTGCTCCCGGCTCAATACGTTTTCATGAAGCCTATATGAATCCATATACAATCGAGGAACGCCTGGAAATTGCTGGAGAACTTGCCGAATATGGGTTGTGCGGGATTGAAGCCCATTATCCAAACGAAATCAACGAGGATAATGCGCACTTATATCAGAAACTCGAAAAAGAGACGGGCGTCCGCTTACTTACGGTAATCCCCAATTTATTCTGGGATGCCCAATTTGAATTCGGTTCATTATCATCCCCGGTACCAGAAGCTCGTCGGGCTGCCATTGATCGGGTAATAAAAACCCTGGAAATGAACAAAGCGTTAAATACAGATTTTATGGTCGTCTGGCCGGGTGGCGATGGGTATGAACTGAATTTCGGTACGAATTTTTACCAAATGTGGAACCTGTTTGAGTCGGGTCTTGCGGAAGCCCTGGACGCCTGCCCTGGTGTTCGCGTTGCCATCGAACCCAAGCCATATGAGCCTCGCGGGAACAATATATACAGGAATACGACTGATGGTATCCTTATGGCGCAAGATGTCGATTCACGTCTATCGGCTCCAGAAAATAAGCGATTATTGGACGATGGTCATGCCATTGTCGGACTAAATCCTGAATTGGGTCATGTTCTTATGGGGTTTGAGGATTTTCCATATGCCCTGAGTCGCATTCTCCGTCAAGGGCGACTTGCGCATACCCACTGGAATAGCCAGCCATTGGGCAATTACGACCAGGATTTACAGGTAGGGATTGTCTCCCCGGAGCAGATATTCGCCGGAATGTATGCGTTGAAAATGTATGGATACCAGGGATATATGGGCATAGACATCTTTCCAGAACGTATCCCAATCCGTCAAGCCATTGTAAATTCAGTCGACCGGATGAATGCGATCGCTCAAATGACGGAACAGGTTGATCATAATTTGATGGTTGCATGTATGGAACGCCCTGATCTAAACCGAGGTGTGATCGAAGCGCACTTGACCCGTCTCTTTCATCCATCTGCGAGCGGTTTGAGTGAAATGCCTGCCTATCAAAGGACATAAGACAATCTAACACAGAGCGGACCGTGGATCAATCTAACACAAAGGTTAATGTTTGCACTTGAAATCCTTCGTCCCCTTCCTGGTTTTTTCAATCCAAATTTATAGGTCTATTTATGGCTCTGGAAACAGATTTGGATGAAATTGACTGGGTTGTTGTAGATGTTGAAACGACCGGTCTCCATCCCGACTCGGGTGATCGTATTTGTGAAATTGGAGCTGTTAAATACGACCATATGAGGATAAAAGAGATTGGTCAATTCCAATCCCTTATCAACCCCGATCGAGCGATGCCCACTGTTGCAACCCAGATAAACGGAATCCATGATGACATGCTTCGAACAGCACCTACAGCTGGTGGAATCCTCTCTGATTTCTGTGCGTTTGCTGGCGATTCCGTCCTTGCGGCATATAATGCCCGGTTCGACTTATCGTTTATCCAAATGGAACTAAACAGAGCGCGTTTACCTCTGCTGGCTTTACCTGTAGTTGACGTCCTCTGGATGGCCCGCCGCTTATTACCGGGATTAAGAAGATATAAATTAGCATATGTGGCTCATGAGATAGGGGTAAAAGACCATAATGCGCATAGGGCTATGGGAGATGTATTGGCAACCGGGCATCTTCTCAAA
>Ga0114999_10001316_pt1 | contig 34724 bp, 38 predicted proteins | sample ArcticOcean_MG_C_3_FD_89820 | JGI IMG/M metagenome (GOLD analysis project Ga0114999, IMG submission 89820) | Marine microbial communities from western Arctic Ocean - ArcticOcean_MG_CB8_126 | ecosystem: Environmental > Aquatic > Marine > Oceanic | place: Arctic Ocean: Canada Basin | collected...
GGATACGCCCACCAGCATACTAGGGGCACCGAGCGCGTGCGGGCCGCTTCCGAGGGGCACGCCGAGCTCGCGCTAGGCGGGACGGCCGTGGGTACCGGCATCGACACACACCCTGACTTCGCGGCCAAGACGATCGCCCGCGTGGTTGAGGGCCTTGGGATCGACTTCCGTGAAGCGGAGAATCACTTCGAAGCGCAGGCCGCCAAGGATGCCGTGGTCGATGCCGCCGGTACGCTCAACACGATCGCAGTGAGCTTCTTTAAGATTGCCGACGACTTGCGTTGGCTGGCCAGCGGCCCGACCTCAGGCATTTCGGAGATCCGCATTCCCGCGATTCAGCCGGGCAGTTCGATCATGCCCGGCAAGGTGAACCCGGTCATGTCGGAGGCGATGATGATGGTCGCGGCCAGGGTCATGGGGAACCACACGACGGTGACCATCGCCGGTCAGCGTGGAAATTTCGAGCTGAACGTGATGATGCCGGTCATGGCTGACGCGCTGCTCGAGTCCCTGGCCCTTCTAGCGAACATGGCCAAGACCTTTGCGGACCGATGTGTGAAGGGGATCGAGGTGAACGAGGAACGGACCAGGGATCTCTTGGAGAAGAACCCTTCGATCGCGACGGCCCTCAATCCCTATATCGGGTACGACAAGGCCGCCGAGGTGGCGAAGGAAGCCGCTCGCGACGGCGTCTCGGTGCGGGAGGTGGTGGAGAAGCGCGATCTGATCCCGTCCGAGAAGGTGAACGAGGCGCTCGACGTCCGGAAAATGACAGAGCCCGGGCTCCCCGAAGGGTAGGCCCGGGCCCTGGTCGACTGACGGTCGCCCGCCGCGCCGCGCTCCGCACCGGCTACAGTCGCCCTTGCCTCGAGGGATCAGTAGCGCGATGCCGCAGTCGACACGCCGGACAGAACCGGCTCAGGTGATTTACGCGCTATCGAGGTCGAGTTGGAGTTCCTGTCGACGAAACTCTTTGTTCTTCATCGGCACCGGCACGCCGCCATGAGGCAGGATCCGAATGACCGAGCCGTCTAGGTAGAGAGGATACGCCCACGCGCTCCCAAACTGCACTACCTGGATCAGCTCCGGACGAGGAGCGCGTTGGTATCTGTTTCGACACCTACCATGCCTACGCGGCGGGGTATGACGTGGTCCGAGACTACGCTAAAGATTCTGGAGACCCTGAAGGATGACGATTCGGTCGCTTCGGACGTGCGCAACCTGAACTTGCTCAGATCCTTCCGGTCCTGAGTCGTGGGGCCTAGTACCGACACCAGCTAGACAGGGTGTCCGGCGTCGGCCTATATTCGTCGTCGGCGTGCTGGAGGGCTCGTTTATTGAGCCAACACCCGTGAAGCCGGGACTGACTCTTTCGGAAGACGTCATGCCCTGAGAAGGGAAGGCGGAACTCGGGGGGAAGTCACCCAACAGTGTCCCTGGGCTTCAATAATTCCCCTCTGGTGCGCTTCGGGGCCGAAATCCATTTGGGTTTCGGCCCCGTTTGTTTGTTCACGCGTATTTTTAGGCTTCCCTGATTTCTGAGCGGGTGCCAAACTTCAACGTGAGGGTCCGCTGTGGAGTACGGACTCTCCCTAGACAACCGATAAGGCGGTCGGTGGCGCGGCGGGAGTCCGTGAGCGAAATGACGATCCGGTCCTTGAAGGACTCGGTGATGCTGGCCGTTCCTTTACCGATTTGGCCGGACAGAGCGTTCAACTGTTGGAAGTCGGGATGATCCGCGTGGAGAATCAGCGGCTTGGCGGCTCGGAACTCGTGCTGAAACAAGCGGGCATAACGCTCGTACCAACGCTCCGCTATTCTTGCCGTGTTCTCGACGACCTGCTCGTCGTCCAGATAGAAAAGCACGTCGAAGTGCGGCGTGTTCAGGACTTTGAAGTCGAACGACTCGTACTTGACCTTGTTGCGTCCGAAGTACTGGGCCGAAGCCGTCTGTGGAATGGCCACCAGTGTCGAGAACAGCGTGACGGCGGCGACCAACCGGCCGGTTGATTCCACGAAGCGGGGATTGGGTCTCACGGACGATCCTTCTCTTGGGCGAGCAATATTATATGAGGCCAACATCCCGATCCGCTGGATCGCGGACCCGAGCCAGTATACGGGCCCGGGCGGCTAATGTGTCATAGCCTGGCCGGGACGCGAAAGACGTTGTGTTTCGGTCCCGGTAGGACCTAGGCCCTTAACGCAGCACCGACGCACCACTGCGAAAGGTTCCACCCTTCTGCGCCTCAGCGGTGATTCTCACCAGGGCATCTGCAGAGGTGCTCTCCACAACCACGCCACGGTCTGCGAACGGGCGGACACCTTGTCGGTGATCGTACCCGTGCCTGCCAAGTGTGAAAGCGTGATTCGTCCCGTAGGCGTTGGCGTATCTCCACCCTCGACGATGCGGCCGCCCTCCACTTCGAGCGTAGCGGTCGGTGGCGCCACCACCTGCTGCGTCACCGATCCATCCGTAGCCTCACGACCCTCGAACCCACGCTGAGTAAGGTGTGTGGGTAGGTCCCCAACGTTGGTAACGGTGGCCTCGACCCTGAACCGCCCTCCCCCGAGAGCGCTGATGCGCGGTTCGGAGAGCTCCAGCAACGGGGTCCGGTTCGCGACGTGCAGGAACCACGGCACTTGTTGCTCGAGTTCGCGTTCCAGCAGTTCGTTGGGCGGGTTCTGCCCCCAGTACTTTCTGTGCCACCCCCCGATCTCTACCACCCCAAACTCGGGGTGATCGTACCGGGTCCAGTCTCCGAAATACCGGCCGCCGAAGCTCCCGTCATTCAGCGCATGCCAGTCGGACTCCTCGATCGAGCCGTCGCCGTCGGCATCGGGAACCCACTCGTCCGGCCCGGGCGAGAATTCGGGCACCCAGCCCACGACCCCGTGATCCCAATAGCCGAAGGTGATGAGCGTACCGTAGCGGTGCTCGGTCGGATGGGTCGCGCTCGGGATCACCTCGCGCCCGGTGGACTCGGTGTAGAACGCACTCAGATCCTCAATGAGAGCGAGGTCCGTGCGGTCGAACTGCGACGGCGCAGACGCCGATGGAAGGCGGTAGACGAAGCCCCCGGACGTATGCCCGTGAAAGATGAACGCGACGTTTCTGTGCTCGTTGATGAATTTCACGGTGGAGTAGGTCTCGGGCTCGGACAGGGGAAAGTCGCCGGCGCCCGATTGCAAGTGCTGCCGCTCCCAGTTGCGCGGGAAGTTTCGGTTCATGTCCAGGCCGCCGTATCCATCTTCGTTCAAGCGACCGTCGCCGTCGTTGTCGATCCCCTCAGAGACCACCCGATAGAAGGGGCCTGTGGCTCCACTCTCTCGGTCGATCATGATGCGCGGGTCGTCCGGGCTGATCATCTGATCGCCGTCGGGATCCGGTATGCGCATCTGCAGAATGCGCCCGTCCCCGTCCAGGTCTTCGCCCGGGTCTTCGTCCGCCACGCCGTCGTAGTCCTGGTCGACCGGATGCACCGAGCTGCGCAGCGACTGATCGGTGTCGAGCACCAAATTGGAGCCGTCAGGATTGAACTTGGGCCGGATGTAGAACGCGCGGGTGTCGAGTAGCTCCGTTATCGCGTCGTCGGAGCCGTACCCGTTGAGGAGCTGCCCGAGCGTATATAGCGCGACCTCGGAGCCTGTCAGCTCAGCGGCGTGGATTCCTCCGTCGAGATAGATGGCCGGTTTCTCAGACGCGGGGCCGGTGGCCTCGTTGGTCACCTCCATCAGCATCAGATCCACACCTTCATAGCTCTCCCCGATGGAGTAGAGCTCCGTGAGTCCGGGGTACATTTCGCTCCACGTCTTCATGATTGCGTGGACGTCCTGCCATCGATGGTACCTGTCCCACTCTACTGTGCCGTCGGGAGCCACCAAGCTGGCCCCTTCTGCACGGCGCTCCGTGACCTGATTGGTCAACGCGCGCATCCGGCGGGTCAGATCCTGTACGGCTGCGACGTAGGTGCCTTCCCACTCGGTGATGCCGGCCGCCGAGCGTGACTCCACCTCGAACCGCAGGCCCGGGAGCATCCACGACGCGTACCCGCTGAATGGATCGGGAGACGCGAACAGGGACTGGCTCCACGGTCTACCCTGCAGGCCTTCCGAGCGAATGAACGACTTTTCCATGTCGAGCAGGCCCCGATTCGCCGCGTTTCGGTCGGCGGCCGGATCGTAGATGCGGCTGCCCTCGGAGAACAACGACAACTCGAGTTCGGCTGCCACTTCGGACAGTACGTCCGTGGCCGCTTTGAGGCGGTCGAGCTTGAGGTTGACGCCCAGCTCGCCGGCCCTCGACTCCATGGCCCCGATGTGACGGTCGATATCGGTAGGATACCGCACCAGGTCATACGGAAGGATGTCGGCATTGGCCAAACGCAGAGCCACGATTCCGTCAACGCGGGCAAGCGCCGGGCCGTACACGAACTCCGGATCCGAGAACCTCTCGAAGAACGCGAAGTCGTCGTAGTTCGAGTGATACACGCCCGACGCTCCACTCATGGACACGCCCCCGGAGGGGACGCCCGCGTGCGTGTAGAATCCGACGTGGTCCGAGCCTCCGCCCAGATCGCCTATGGCCGGTTCGTTCAGTCCGTCGCTATTCCAGGCGAGGTACATGCTGCGCCCGTCGGGATACGCCACCGCCTGTGTGGCTTCCACGATCGTCCTCTTGAGCGAAGGAGACGCAGAGACGCGGACGTTGCCGCCGGTGACCGCACCGTCGGCGTTGATGTACGCGACCGCTTTGGCCCGCAGTTGGTCGCGGAACTCCTCGACCCACTCGACCGATCCGATAATGCCGTACTCCTCGGCGTCCCAGTGGGCGATCTTGATCGTCCGCCTCGGGCCGCAGCCTTCCTGGTCGAGTTGTCCTAGCGCCTCGGCCAGCGTGAGCAGCATGGCTGTACCACCATTCGGGTCCAGCGCACCGAATCCCCACGCGTCGTAGTGCGATCCCAGTATGATCCACTCGTCCGGCAGGTCGGATCCCTTGAGTGTCCCCACCACGTTGGTGGCCCTTACCAGCTTCTTGGGTTGGTCAACGTGGATTCGTAGAGTGAGGCCTCCACCCCCTTCGAGGCGATACGGCGCGTCGATTCCGCCACGCCAATCTGCAGGTGCCTCTTGGCCCTCCATGAGCCTCAGGATCTCGGCAGCGGCCCCATATCCCAGCGGGAGCACCGGAATGGTGTGTAGAGGTAGATCCTCGGGGTCGAGGCGACTCACGCTCTTGCCCGATTCCACGGGGTACGCTGGCTCGAACGGGGTGAGCGGGTCACCGGTCCAGTCCAGGGTGAGCACGGATCCCCGCTGGATGGTGTTCTCGTTCATCATGGGGCCGGCCGGATACTCGGCGCCGCCACCCGTTCCCGGATCGTTGAACATGATCAGACCCAGGGCACCGGCGGCCTCTGCGAACTTCGCCTTGAATCCCCGGAAATTTCCGCCGTAGCGGGCCACGACGATCTTGTCCGTTACGGAGATGCCCATTTCCTGAAGCTGCTCGAAATCTTCCTTGCGACCGAAGTTCGCATAGACGATCTGCGCTCGTACGTCGCCGCTTCCTGAGTACGCGTTCCACCCGGGCAGAAGATCGGGATGCGAGGAGAACGGATCACCCGGTACGGCGGGCTCCCTGTTATTGAGCCGCTTACGCACGGGCGTTTCGATCTCGGCAAAGACCTCACCCCCGAGTTCCGGGAGGTAGACGTCATAGCTGTGTCGCTCCACCTCGAAGCCCGCTGCGTCCATCGCCGCGACCAGGTAATCCGCGACCCGTCCCTGGGCTTCGGAGCCCGTGGGATGCGGCTCCTGAGTCACGGTCCTGAGGTGCTCGCGAAACGCCTCGGGGCTCGGGAGCTCCTGGAGCCGCGCCTCACAGAACGCCTGGGTCTCTGCCCGGGCGTCTGAGAAACCACGGATCTGAGCGGCGGACGGTAAAGCGGAGAAGGCCAAAGCGGCGAAGGGCAAGAGAGCGGCCTGTAGGGGCCGGATCACGTATGAGCGCATGCCGAAATTCCTTACGGTGGTGAGATTGGTCCGTAAAACATATCCTGTGGATCCCCACGAGGCATGGGGTTGTGGCGGCCCCACTGAAGACCCGAACCGAGAACGAGGTGTTGAGGATGATGAAGCGCGTCCTGCTGGGACTCATGATGGGACTGATGACCACCGGTGCACTCCAGGCTCAAGACGAGCACATGGAGAAGGCACGCCGCGTGCTCGACGCCATGCCTCTGTTCGATGGGCACAACGATCTACCGTGGGCGATTCGCGAGAGCGAGGACGCTCCGCACGATGTCGGGGCCTACGATCTGCGTCGTACGACCTCGGGTCACACGGACATCGCGCGCCTAAGGGCCGGAATGGTGGGCGCTCAGTTCTGGTCCGTCTACATCCCGATGGAGTCGGTCGACAAGGGTGCCGCACGCTTCCAGCTTGAGCAGATCGACATTGCTCGACAGGTTATCCGGAAGTACCCCGACGTATTCGAGCAGGGGTATACGGTCTCGGATGTGGAGCGGATCTATGGCGAAGGGAAGGTCGCTTCCGTGCTCGGCATGGAAGGTGGCCACGCAATTGAGAACTCTTTGGGCGCGCTGAGAGCCTATTTCGATCTCGGTGCCCGCTATATGACCCTGACGCACTCGGGCAACAATGACTGGGCCGACTCGGCCACGGACGACCCGGAGCACGACGGCCTTACCGAGTTCGGAAAGGAAGTCATCCGTGAGATGAACCGCATGGGGATGCTCGCCGACCTTTCCCACACGTCGCCCGCGACGATGAACGACGTACTCGATGTGGCCGAGGCGCCGGTCATCTACTCGCATTCGTCGGCACAGGTCCTCACCAACCACCTGCGGAATGTGCCGGATCAGGTTCTGCGCCGACTCCCCGAGAACGGTGGAGTGGTGATGGTCACTTTTGTCCCCGAATTCGTTTCCGAGGCCAACCGCACCCATACGGGACCTGGAGACGCACCCCGGGCGACCCTGGGCGACGTGGCGGATCACATCGAGCACATTCGTGACGTGGCCGGTATCGACCACGTGGGTATCGGTTCGGACTTCGACGGCATCGGGGACACGCCGGTGGGGCTGGAGGACGTGTCTACGTTCCCGGCCTTGTTCGCTGAGCTGTCGCGCCGTGGGTGGAGTGAAGACGATCTCGCCAAGCTCGCGGGCGGGAACGTACTCAGGGCTTGGAAAGAGGCGGAGTCGACCGCCCGCCGTCTCCAGAGACGCAGGGAGCCCTCTGTTAAGACCATTGAGGAACTGGACGGGCCTATCTCTCAGTAATGGAGAAGCGCAGGTCCCGGGCGAAGAGAAGGCCCTAGACACAGAGAAGTCTCCGGTAGGAGCGAACGCCCGGCGCCGTTACCATATCCATGGGCGGAGGACCGGGGGCGGAGGACCGGCCGCAGGGCTACTCATACCAGTGCGAAGCTTATCTCTCTTGGCTGGTGGACCTCAGGCCGGGCCAACATCCCGTGCGCGGGCCGGTAGGCGAAAGCTGCCGTTGAACGGGTATCAGAGCGATGTATTCGTTGTTGCGCCCATATTTACCAGAGCGATGATGGAGTCCGAAGAATGTGCTGCGGACGGGCACCCGCCCAAGACGGGTTCAGCAGCAACCCGGGCAACGCCCGTAGAGGACCAGTTCGTGATCTTCCACACGAAACCCGGCAGGTGCCAGGTGCTCCACATCCTTGGGGCACGCCTCCACATCGAAGGCTTGCCGGCACGTTCGGCAGATGAAGTGATGGTGATGAGGACGGCCGCTCTGCTCATAGCGAGCGGGTTCTCCCGGGAGCTCAACCGGGTGTAGCCAGCCCTCGCTCAGCAACGCCTTGATGTTCCGGTACACCGTGGCGATCCCAAGCGATGGGACCAGATCCTGACCAGAAGCCAAGACCTCGTCCGGGCTGAGAGGTCGGTGCTCGCGGGTGAAGACCTCGCGAATGGCACGACGTTGCTTGGTATCGCGTTCCATACCTTCGGCGGCTCGGGGGAATTTATTCTCTTGATAATCTGTTATCGTTTAGGCAGTTTCAAGTCCTGCCGACCGCTTGTCTATTTGAGCGTGCTCGGCTGAGCGGATGGCAACGGGAGAAACAGACGGATGGATTCGGGTTCGATCTGGAGGGACGTGACCGGCGAGGAAGCGCTCACAAGCGCTCGCCCCTCCGGGTGGATCGGTGCATTGCCGACCATCTGCGCCGTCCACTGTCTGGTGGCCCCCATTCTGGTACCGGCTCTCCCGTTTTTTGCTGCGTCGCACGCCCTCGAGGGTTGGTTTCTCGCTGCTTCGACTGTGTTGGCCGTGGCGAGTCTCGCAACGTCATGGCGGCTTCACGGCCGCCTGTCCGTGTGGCTTATCGCCGCGGTCGGGTTTGGTGTGTGGGGCATGTCCGTGGCCGGGTTGCTTGAGCCACTACCGGAGGCCCTCATGTCCCCGGTTGGGGGCATGCTGGTAGCCGGTTCGCTGTTCTGGAACGGGCGACTACGGCACGGGGCGGCCTGTGGGCCTTGTGCGTGTCCAGCTCACGGCGACTGAGTAGCCCACAAACCACCTGTTGCTGTCAGGGCCCGTCCGTAATTTGACGGACGGTGACGGCCCCCCCAAAAAGGCGAGGTGCGGCGACGTCTCATCGTCGCCTCCTGTGTCGATCCACCCATGTGTAAACGAGCACCATGTTGCGAACGGTTAGACGACGGTTGCACGGGGATTCTTCCCAGATCATGATGTCGCCCCTGCCAGAGGAGACGAAATGGACATTGTGTACATTCGTGATCTGAGAATCGAGACGATCATCGGGATCAACGACTGGGAGCGCGAGGTGCGCCAGACCGTGAGTCTCGATCTCGAGATGGCGACGGATATTCGCGGAGCCGCATCAAGCGATGATATCGAGGACACAGTGAACTACAAGGCTGTGGCCAAGCGCATCATCGGGTTCGTCGAGGAGAGCGAGTTTCTGCTGATCGAGCGGATGGCGGAACGGATCTCCGACATTCTTTTTGACGAGTTCCCAATCCCCTGGCTACGCCTCCGAATCGGCAAACCCGGGGCGGTAACGGGTGCGGCCGATGTCGGCGTGATCATTGAACGGGGTGAGTGCGGGTAGTGGTGCGTTGCGGTAGGTCACTGGTGGAAACTCGCGGTACAACACGGACACTTGGCAGGGGAGACTAGGTGGCTCGCGCGTACATCAGTGTAGGGAGCAATACCGATCGTGAGCGTAATGTGGTGGGTGCCCTAGACGCTCTGTCGGAGGTCTACGGCGAACTCGTCGTCTCGTCGGTGTTCGAGAGTGAGTCTGTCGGATTCGAGGGTGACCCCTTTTATAACCTCGTGGTCGGCGTGGATACCGCGCAGACGGTGGCGGGACTCTCGGACACACTCCGCTCGATCGAGGATCGATGTGGGCGCAAGCGAGATACTCCCCGGTTCGGTGGCCGAACGCTCGACCTGGACCTACTCACATACGCCGACGTCGCCGGCGTCGTCGCGGGCGTCACCCTCCCGCGAGGGGAGATTACAGAACACGCGTACGTCCTGCGGCCTCTGGCGGAGATCGCTGGGGAGGAGATCCACCCCATATCACAGTGTAGCTATGCCGACCTATGGCGAGAGTTCGACAACAGGGAACAGAGGCTGTGGCCGGTGGACTTCAGCCACTCCCAATAGTCACTCTAGCGGAGTCCGAGTATGGACCAAACGTCGACTTCTGGTGTGGTCCGACCAACGCTCGTACTGTCCCCGTTCCCACTCTCGCTCCGAGGTTCGTATGCGCCGCGTCACTGACAGTTCCAGGCTAGCCACCACCACGTTCGCCGTGTTCTTCCTCTGCGTGCTAGGTGCGGCGGGGTGTGCTGAGCCGGCCGCGCAGGCCGAGGCTGACGTGACTCTGTTCACCGGAGCGCGCCTCATCGTGGGTGACGCGAGCCCGCCGATTGAAGACGCCGTCTTCATCGTCCAGGACGACCGGTTCACGTATGTGGGGCGCGCAGAGGACGTCGAGATTCCGGAGGACGCCGAACCGGTCGATCTCACCGGTAAAACGGTGATGCCCGCGCTCGTGAATGCGCACCTACACTTGGCTACCGAGCGAGAAGAACGGGTCGATCAGCTCCAGCGTATCGCGTACTACGGGGCCGGCGTGGTCGTGAGCCTCGGGCGGGATACCGACGAGATCGTGGCGGAAATGCGTGACGAGATCGTGCCCGATGGGGCTAGGGTCCTGACGACCGGTCGCGGTATCAGTCGGCCCGAGCCGGGGCGTTCTGATGTGGCCTTCTGGATCGACACTGAGGAAGACGCGCGCGCTGCAGTCAGGGAACTCGCAGCTCTGGATGTCGACCTGGTCAAGATATGGGTCGACGATCGCGGCGGGCGCTACGAGAAACCGGGCCCGCTCCTGTACGGCGCGGTCATCGACGAGGCGCACGCCCATGACTTGCGCGTCACGGCCCATGTCTACACGCTCGAGGACGCCAAGGGGCTGCTTCGCGCGGGCGTCGATATCTTTGCCCATGGGGTGAGGGATCTGGACGTAGACGACGAGTTCATGGCGCTCTGGGCGGACCGCCCGGAAGTCGTCTTGGTCCCCAACCTGCCTGATCCCGGGGTGGCCGTTGATCTCAGTTGGCTCAGTGAGACCATTCCGGCCGACCAGCTAGCGGAGATGCAGGCCGCATCTACCGATCGGCCGGTCGCCAAAGAGGCCTTTGGTATTCAGGCTCGCAATCTGGCGAGGTTAAAAGAAGCAGAGGTCAGGATCGCCTTCGGCACGGACGGGAGTGCCCCCTGGGCGGTACACCTCGAGATGGAGGACATGGTGCGGACCGGCATGACCCCGCACGAGGTCATCATCGCCGCTACCGCCAACTCCGCCGCGCTGATGGGGCTCAGCGATGTGGGAGTAATTCGTGTGGGCAGGAGTGCTGACTTCATCGTGTTGGACGCGAACCCGCTCGACGACATCACAAACACCCGGCGGATCGATGCGGTTTATCTGCGTGGGGCGGCCATCGATCGGGACGGGCTGAGCGCACGCGCTACCGGCGGCTGATCTAGGGCGGCGGGTCGAATATCCAGCGAATTAGGAGCGCTCTTACGTCAGACTCCGCCCACCGTCCACCGCAATGATTTGGCCGGTGATAAACGGAGCCCTATCCGCCAGGAACAGTACCGTTTCCGCGATGTCACCTGGCTCCCCCTTACGCCCGAGCGGTACGCGAAGGAGCTGGCGCTCGCGTCGTTCGGCGTCTTCCGCGTCATCGCTCACAGGCCAAAGGATGGCCCCGGGGGCGATGCCGTTCACCCGCACCTCAGGCGCCAACTCCCTCGCAAGCGATCGGGTCAGCATGGCCAGTCCCGCTTTGGCCGTGCTGTACACTGCATAATCCGCCAACGGCCGCTCGCCGTGGATGTCGATCATGTTAATGATGCTGCCTCCGGACTGCGCGAGGTGGACCGCCATTGCTTGGCACAAGAACAGAGGTCCTTTGAGGTTGCTTCCGACCAGCGTGTCCCAATCCTCCTCGGTGATGCTGCCGATGGGTGTGGGATAGAAGGCCGAGGCGTTGTTGACGAGCAGATCGACTTGCCCGAACCGATCGAGCACTCCACCCACCAGCTCTTCTGCGGCGCTCCGCTCTCCCAGCATGGCCTGAAAGCACGCTGCGGATCCGTCCCTGACACGATTTAGCTCCTCGGCGAGGGTCGCTGCCGCCTCCCCAGAACTCTGGTAGTGTAGAGCGATCTTGTAGCCGGCCCCGTGGAGCGCGCGACAGAGCGCGGCTCCAATACGTTGGGCACCCCCTGTGACGAGCGCGACCCGTAGGGCTGTGGTGAAGTCCGTGGTCGAGTCTGTGTTTCCCATGTCGTAGCTTCGCCCACCACCGCGCGGGCACGCAACACCCTCCGGAACACCCGCCTCGATGGCCGCACCAACGTCCTGCGCGCTCGAACCAAACTATGGGACCCGGGTAGCTGATCCGCTAAGTTGCGTGCCCGACATCTCGCAACGTCTGAATAACGCACGATCCGAATACCGACGAGGGAGTCCATGCCCCGAGTGAAAGTCACGACGGAGCTCGAGTTCAGCGCTGCACACCGGTTGTTCAATCCGGAGTGGACTGAGGAACGCAACCAGGAAGTCTTCGGAGGGTGCGCGAACCCCAACTGGCACGGCCACAACTACGAACTTCAGGTGACGGTGGAGGGCCAGGTGAACCCCGAGACGGGCTTCGTCATCGACTTCAGAGACTTGAAGTCACTCGTGGATTCACGTGTGATCGAGGACCTCGATCACCGAAACCTAGATCTCGATGTGCCGTGGCTGACCGGGATCATTTCCTCTGCGGAGAACCTCGTCGTCGCCATCTGGGCCCGTTTGGTCGATGGCCTGCCCGAGGGTGTGGAGTTGAGCAAGCTGATCCTTTGGGAGACCCCTCACAGCTTCGTGGAGTACACCGGTGAGTAGTGAACTTTCAGGAGCCTCGTTCGAGGACTTGGTCGCCGAGATGATCCGGCGCCTCGGTGATGATCCCGAGCGTGAAGGGCTCCAGCAGACTCCGAAAAGGGTCGCCAAGTCGATGGCTTTCCTGACCCAGGGTTACGAGATGTCGCCGGGTGAAGTCATCAACGGTGCCCTCTTCAACGAGTCTCACCGCAACATGGTCATGGTGAAGGACATCGAGATGTACTCGCTGTGCGAGCACCACATGCTGCCGTTCTTCGGCAGGGTGCACGTCGCTTATATCCCGAAGGGCAAAATCGTCGGGCTGTCCAAGACGGCTCGTTTGGTCGAGGTCTTTGCTCGTCGGCTCCAGGTGCAGGAGCGATTGACGGATCAGATCGTTCAGGCGTTGTGGGATATCGTGGAGCCGGAAGGTGCCGGGGTGGTGATCGAAGCGTACCACCTGTGCATGATGATGAGAGGTGTGCAAAAGCAGAACTCCAAAACGATCACATCGGCAATGCGAGGCACGTTCCTCGGGGACCAAAAGACACGCGACGAGTTCCTCCGCCTGTGCATGGCTGACAGCGGGTCTCGGGCCTAGACCGGAATCGGTAGAGAGTCGGGCCCGAGCATGGATCTCCTTCTCACAGATCGTCTAACGTGTGCCCGTTGTGGGCCCGAGTTCGGGTTGATCATGCTCGCAGATCGACTCGAGGATCGGCGTATTCTCGATGGAGCGCTGGGTTGCCCCAACTGTAGGGATCGCTATCCCATCTCAGACGGATTCGGCGACGTGCGACCCCCGCCCCGAGCCCCGTTCCCGGACGAGGAGCCGCTCGCTGCGCCCGATTCACCGACGATCATGGAGGTCGCCGGGTTGTTGGGCATAACCGGGGGTGCCGGTCACGTCGCCCTGCTGGGGGCCCTGGCAGGTCACGCCGAGGGACTCGCTGGAATGATACAGCCGGTGGAGGTAGTGGGGGTTTCCAGCGCGCTCCGAAGTCACGCCGAGACTGACGGTGTGAGCCGCCTGTCCGCCGGCCGTCGGTTGCCGTTTCGAGACCAGAGCCTGCGTGGCGTGGCGCTTAGTGGGGAGGAGCGGTTGTTGGATCCCGCCGAAGCCGCGAGAGTCGTTTCCAGGTCGGGCCGAGTCGTGGTTTGGGGCGGTGTCGAGGGTTGGGACGTGGCTCTGGAGGGGGCGGAATTGACGGTTCTGGTTTCCGACGCAACCGGTGTGGTCGCCGCACGATAATAGGCCTGTCGTTGCGCGGCATTTCGGCCTTCTCTACTTTCGTTTAACCCGATCCGACGTTTCGTGGCGATCCGCTCGCGCGCACCGTCGGCACCATTTTCTCGCGGCCGAGCTTCCTCCATGGGATGGTTGAAGAACGTATTCGGCACATCCGGTGACACTGGGCGCGTCGCCTACTACGACGAAGGCGTGGCCCTGATGACGGAGGGCAAGTTCCACGAAGCCCTTACGTCCTTCCGGCTCGCCCTCAAGGAATCGCCTGGTGATGCGGTGGTGCTGCAGCAGATCGCCATTTCGTACACCCGTATCGGAATGACTGAAGAGGCGGCCAAGACCTACAGGCACGTGCTCCAGAAGAATCCGGATGCGGCGGGTGCCCACTACGGGCTCGCGTTCCTGCTAGTGAGGTCAGGCCAGGAACCGGACGCCATCCCGCACCTCCGCGCGTTTCTTGAGAACGCCCCCGCCGGCCAAGATGCAGGCGAGCATTTATCCCATGCTCGCGAGACCCTCGCCCGTCTCACTGGAGAGGGAGGATCTCCCCCCGCTACAGAGAGGCCCCGACCGACTCAGGATGAGCTCTTCTAAACAAGCAACATTGCGGTGGACTGGGCAGGGCAACGTGTTCACCGGTCGTTCGGGATCCGGACCCGAGGTTACTATCGACGGGGGCAGCCAGGCCGGTGCTTCCCCCATGGAGTCGTTGCTCATGGGGCTCATGGGCTGCATGGCGATCGACGTGCTGATGGTTCTCCAAAAGGGGCGCGTCGAAATCGATTCGCTCGAAATCTCTGGCGACGGTGACCGCAACCCGGAGCCGCCTCGCTACTTCAAGCGGATCCGCCTGACGTTTCTCTTGAGTGGTGTGCCCGCCGAGGCGCGGCCCAAGGTCCATCGCGCGATTGAGCTGTCGTCCGAAAAGTATTGCAGCGTCCTCCACTCGCTTCGACAGGATCTCGAGTTAGAGACCGTCGTCGAAGGCGTCTGAGGCCACTCGGCCTCGTTTTGACGACCCGGTAGGTCCACAGGAGAACCGTATGGGCTCTCTCGACTACGTGTCCAATCCAGCTGATCTCCCACAAGGGACGCTGAGCAAGCTGTTCCTCTCGACCGTCGATGACCGACACGACGAGTCAGCGTTTCGCTTCTTCACCGGACCGGGTGATCACCTCGAGGACATGACGTACGGGTCACTGTACGACCTCGTCAGGGTGGTCTCCGGTGGGCTTCGCGCGCTGGGACTCCAAGAGGGAGACCGGGCGGCCATACTGTCGGAGACTCGTGTCGAGTGGTCTGTGTGTGACTATGCCTGCATCTGCACCGGGATTCTGGATGTTCCGATTTACAGCACGCTCACGGCGCCTCAGGTGGCATACATCCTGGGCAACTCGGGCGCGTCGATGGTGTTCGCGTCGACACCCGAACAGGCGAGGAAGGTCAAGGAGGCTAGCGCGGAGTTGGGGCGCGACATTCAGGTCGTGGTGTTCGATGCGACTGAACCTCTCCCCGAGGGTGTGGTCGTCTGGGACGACTTCTTGGCAAGAGGGCGTGAGGTGGCTGCGGGGATCGACGACGAGACCTTCCGTGCCGGGGCCCTCAAAACCGCGCCGGACGACCTGGCAACGATCCTGTATACATCGGGAACGACAGGGCCACCCAAGGGCGTGATGCTCACCCACAACAATCTGTGGAGCAACGTCTCGGCTTCACTGCAACTGCTTCCTCGGGTGGAGGGGGACACCTCTCTGGTCTTCCTGCCGCTCTCACACGTACTTCAGAGGATGGCCAGCTACCTCTTCTTTTCGCGGGGTGATACGGCTGTCTATGCTCATTCGATGGAGACTGTGGCAGCTGATATTCGGCTCGTCCAGCCAAACATCGTCGCTTCGGTGCCTAGGCTGTATGAAAAGGTCTACAACGCAGTGATGGAAGCGGAGGGCCTCAAGAAGAAGCTCATCCAGTGGGCCAAGAAGGTGGGAGGGGAGTGGACCGACGTAACGCTGTCCGGTCGCGAACCTAGCGGGATGCTCAAGATACAATACGGTATAGCCGACGCTCTGGTATTCAAGAAGATCCGTGCGGCTATGGGCGGTCGCATCAGGTATTTCATCAGCGGCGGCGCGCCTCTGTCTCCTGACATCAATCGTTTCTTCTTTGCGGCTGGAATCTGGATCATGGAGGGTTACGGTCTTACTGAAACGAGTCCGGTAACCAATGTGAACTCGTTCGAGGACTTTCGGATCGGGACGGTTGGCAAGCCGATTCCCTCGACCGAGATCCGAATCGTGGAGAGCGGCGAGATCCTGATTCGCGGTCCGCAGGTGATGAGGGGTTACTACGAGCTTCCAGAGGCGACCGCCCAGGCAATCGATGCCGAAGGGTGGTTCCATACCGGCGATGTCGGCGAACTCGACGAAGACGGGTTCCTCCGGATCACGGATCGCATCAAGGACATCATCGTCACGGCGGCCGGAAAGAATGTGGCTCCGCAACCCATCGAGAACCTATTGAAGACAAACGACTTCGTGGAACAGGCAGTCATGATCGGTGACCGGCGTAGTTTCTGTGTGCTCTTGGTGGTGCCCAGCTTTGCCAACCTCGAGTCGTGGGCCAAGAAGATCGGCATGGAGGATTCCGGTGCTGGTGCGCTCTTGGCTCGGCCGGAGGTCCAAGAACTGATGGAGGAGCAGGTCTTCGGGACGTTCAAGGGACTCGCTCGCTATGAGACGCCTAAGAAGCTCGGTCTGGTGGAAGCTCCTTTCACTGTTGAAGACGGTACGTTGACCCCGACGCAGAAGGTCAAGCGACGGGCCGTGGAAGCGCGCTATCAGGAGCTCATCGAGGCGTTCTACCTGGAAGAGAACGTGGATCAGACCGTCTTTCTGGAGCCTCGGGCTAGTTGACCGATGTGCGGGTGGTCCTCGTCACGGCTGCGGATCGCGACACCGGTCTCTCCCTCGTTCGGCAGGTAGTGCAGGAACGCCTGGTCGCCTGCGGAAATGTCCTACCGGGGGCCACGTCCGTCTTCGAGTGGGAAGGGACGATGCGGGAGAAGAGGGAGGTTCTGCTTATCTTCAAGACTATTGCGGCCCTAACGGAGAGACTCGCCGAGAGGATCGCGGAGTTGCATACGTATGACGTTCCCGAGGTGCTGACACTGGCTGTCGAAGGGGGGCATGGCCCCTTCCTCGACTGGGTGCGTGATTTCACACAAGCGGAGCCTTCCGATGGCCAAAAAGAACCATAACCCAGGCCGACGGGGAAGGAACCAGGAGAGTCTGAAGACTGAAGACGGGTCTCTACAGGGAGACCTGCTCGAAGGGGTTGACCAGAGGATCGCGCCGGGGGACAGCCTAGGGGATGCGGCTGACAAAGTGATCCCGGTAGTCTTCGTGGCCGACCTAGCGGAGCTCGATGACGTCGAAGATGTCACCGCCGAGGACGAATCCGCCCCGGAGGCGGTGGCCGCCGCAGAGGAAGCTCCGGATGCCCAGGCCGAACTGGGCATCGACGAGCGACTGGAGTATGCGATCCAATCGGCGCGGGAGGGCCGCCTGCAAGAGGCCCTGCACTTGTATATCGAAATCCTGAGCGAGACGCCTGCGTATGCCGATGCCCAGTTCGGCCTGGGCACTCTTTATGATGATCTCGGACGCCCCGAATTGGCGATTGAGCGTTTCTTGGCCGCCAGCGAGTTGGATCCGCACAACGCTCGTGTTCGTGCCAGCCTCGGCGCGGCCTATGGAGCGGTTGGCAGGTTCGAAGACGCCGACACCGAGCTGAAGTTGGCCGTGAGCCTCGACCCTAGGAACGTTGAGGTTCGGGTGAAAGAGGGGCTGGTCGCCTTCCGGAAGGGCCTCTATGCCGAGGCAGAAGCCGGCCTCCGTGGAGTGTGCAGAGAGGACCCCCGACACGTTGCCGCCCACTTCTACCGCGGGGAATCCCTGAACCGTCTCGGCCGAGTGAGAGAGGCCGTTCCGATCATGGAGAGAGTCATCGAGCTACAGCCCCAGAATTGGCGGGCATACCATACGCTCGGAATGCTGTTCGACAGAATGCACGAGCCCGAGAGAGCCCGCGAAATGCATCGGCGTGCTCGGGAGCTGAATGTGTGACGATCGAAGTGGTGAACGACGACCTGATCTCCTCCGACGTCGAGTGTGTCGTCCGGTCGGTCAGCTCCAACCTCGAGCCGGTGAGCAGGTCTCCTTCTTCCTAATCAACGCCGTGTCCTTCCTCAACCTCGGCCTCGCCGGTTTCGTCGTAGCGGCAATCGCGGCTCGCCTCGTCTTTCCGGGGATGTCTTTGGAGGGCCGGATGATCTGGCTGCTCAGATCCTCGCCCCTCGACGTGCGCACCCTGTTCATGACGAAGTACTGGGTCGGCACGATTCCTCTGATGGCGGTAGCGCTCCCGCTCATTGTGTTGACCAACATTATTCTCGACGCGACCACCCTGATTCTTGTTATCACCTTCACGATGACCGCACTGGCCCTCGGGTTAGGCGTGCTATATCCGAACTACGACACGGACAACATGGCCGAGATTCCCACCTCGTTCGGTGGGCTTGTCTTCATGATGGCCGCCGTCAGTTACCTGGGTGGAGTGGTGATCCTTCTCGCTTGGCCGGCCTACCGCTTCCTGCTGTTGCAATTCGAGACCCCGGGGGTGACGGCCGGTGTCCTGCCGCTCGTCTTGGGAGCCTCGGGTGCCTTAGCTCTTACGGCGGTCTGCATCGTGATGCCGCTCCGAGCGGGCGTGGCCAAAGTGCGCAGGCTAGAGCGTTAGCCGTCGCTCCAGCGGACATCTGGCATAGACCCTATCGGCTCGTTAGCATGCCCGGTACCTCAAATTTGGAAACTCAGATCACCGCCTTGGCGGTCGAGTCGAGGAGTCGGCGATGCTCGATGCAATAAAAAACTTCTTCAGTGACTCCATGGCGCCTCCGGACGTCGATGAGGACCTCGGCGAGGAAGACATACGACTGGCCGCCTGTGCCCTCCTCATCGAGTTGGCCTACGCGGACGACGAGTTCACGGAAGACGAGCGACGACACCTGACCTCTGCCGTTCGCAGGCAGTACGGGCTCGACGAGACGAATGCTGACGCGCTGATCGATCTCGCCGAATTGGCCCGAAGAGAAGCTGTGGATCTTTACCAGTTCACGAAGCTGATTAAGGCCAACTATTCCCTAGGTCAGAAGATGGTGCTGATGGAGGTGATGTGGGGACTGGTATACTCCGATGGTGATCTCTCGAGCGACGAGGATATCCTGTTGCGCAAGGTTTGCCACCTTCTGGACGTCTCCCCGGGGTACCTAGCCGACGTCAAGAAGCGGGTAGAGGTCAACCGGAATTCACAGGGGCAGGACGCAGAAGTCCACTCATCGGAGCCAGACTGAGAACCGGCCATTGTAGACCGACTGTGCCTGGCGCATATTCCGTGCGTCCAGTCGACGACCGAGACCTCAACACGTAGAGCAATGAATCTTCTTCCGGGTGGCTACAACTTTATCCACGTGGTGTTCTGGGGCGTGGTGGGTTTGGTGGCCGTAGGGACCAACGCCGTCGCCATTATTTTGGCCACGGGCTTTGCACTCCTCCTTCTCGAGGCGGTCGGACGGGCCTGAGCCTGTTCGGACTGAACGACCGGAGACTACGTGATCCTCTTTCTCAAGGTCTTGGGTGGCATCGTAGCGCTCGGTCTCGGGATTTATCTGGGTGGCGGTAGCTACAACCAGTCGCCTGAAGAGATCGAGATGCGTCTCGGTAAGGGTCAGCCGCGCAAGGTGAAGCGGCACTTCATGTGGCTCAACTACATGAAGGCTACCCCGCGCGCCTCAGAGCTCCGTCGCGGCCGGGAGCACTTTAAGACTGCGGTCGCGAAGGATCGTCCGGACAAGCGCCCACGCGACTGAGGGGCCCTTCACGGACGGCGGACTTCAGCTGAAGAAGCTGTCCATGACCCAAAGAGCCATCCCGATGATCCCGCCGAGCAGGTACCCGAGTCGGACGATGATCTTGAGTTCCTTGTGCGTCACCTTCTTGACGAGCTCCTCCATACGGGCTGGCGGGAAGGCGAGCACCTTTTCTTCCACCCGCCCCGCGACGTCGATCTGCTGAACCACGTAAGGTACCTGCGTCTGTAGCCACTCCCAGATCGGGTCTCCGAGGGTCTCCTCGGCGGTGCGAGCCGCTCCTGTAGGAAGCCAGTCCGAAGGGGTCCCGATCGGACGCTCCAGGATGTTCTTGGAGAGCCGGTTCACGGATTCGCGGAACAGGGTGGCGGCGGGCTCGCTCCGGGCGCCGGCCACCAACCACTCGGCGACGCGGTCGGGCGGAAGCTTTTCGAACACCTCGCCCCACGTCCGGGCGCCCATCTTGCCTAGGGCGCCTTCGAGCTTCTCCACGATGAAGCTGCGTGAGGCCGGGTCCTGTGCGAGTTCTACGAACCATCCGACCACCGTATCCCTCGCGTCCACGACGCTGGGATCGTCCGGATCTCCAAGCACCGACGTTACCGGACGCCTCAGAAAATCCACGATCGCATCATTGATTCCGCCCGCCATGGCATTCTGCATGGCTTCTTCCTGGAGCATCTCGGTCAGGCGCTCGGCTCCATCCGCCTCGATCGTATCCAAGACCATGTCCACCGTGGATTCGGTGATGATGAGCTTGGCAACGACGCGCTGGTGAAACTTCAGATCGCCGAGGAAGCGATGAAGTAGGTCGTGCACGAAGCCCTCGAATTTTGCGCGCGCCTCTTTGTCTTCCAACAGGGAACCGAGGCGCTCGATCGCGAGCGGGAGATAAGCCGCGATCCCCTTCTCGACGGCCCCCACTAGGCCCAAGGGAAGGACTTCTTGGAAGGTGCGGTCGGGTTCGAGGATCCTGCGCGCGGCACGGTCCAAGTAGTCGTCGATGGCCTGACTGAAGTCCTCGCTCTCGACAGCCCCCGTAATCCACTCGTCGACCGCCCCCGAGATCGCTCCTTCCCGTGCGGACGTCAGAAGCCCCGCGATTGGCTCGTCCGCGATGGACTGGACGATGTCACCGGCGCGTGCGGTAACCGTCTCCGCGAAACGCTCGGACTGGAGGTACTCGTGCAGTCGGTCCAAGCCGAACGTCGCAACGTCCTCGACGATCACTTCGATCTTCTCGTGCATGCGTTCAGGGAACAGGTCTCTTACCGACCCCCGCTCCCGGTGAAGTAGCGCGTCGAGAAACCCCGAAAGGTGGCCGTTGAAGGCTGTGCGGAACTCCTGGTCGCTGAAGATTTCTCCAAGATCTTCCTCGGTCAGGAGCCGGGTCCCTACGGTGCGTCCTACGGCAGCAGCGAGCCGCGCTTGATTCTTCGGGATGGCTCCCTGCAGCATCTTGATGTCTCGCCGGCCGAGGGTCGGGGCCTCATAGGGATGGAACAGCATCCAGATCGCAACCGAGTTCGTGAGTCCCCCGGCCAGGGAGCCGAAGGCGATGGCGATCAGTGCGCGGAATAACTCGTCGGGCACGCGGCTACCTCTGTAAGTGGCGCACGAGACCGTGCACCTTGATGGAATCTCCAGCCAGAACCAAGGATCCGGACACCTGGTACAGCCCCTCTACCGGAAGGAGTGGACCTTCTCCGGCCCCCGTACGTAACTCCATTCCGGCGCTCACCAACGAAAGTGACAAGGCGCGATCGGGGGTGTTGAGTTCCCAGCCAACGGGAACGTCACGACGGGCTTCCTCAAACGACCGCACCGCGCTCCACTCCACCTCCATTTCAGGCCACCGGTATTCCTCTTCGCCCCATCGTCCCCAGGCCGTATAGGTGGAGGACTCGCCCGTCTCGACGATCACCAGGGCGAGCCGCCCCGCCCCGGTCAGAAACATCCACTCGCCAGGAGCTGGGCCCTCCCTCCGGTGAATTCGGTTCATATCGAGGATCAGGCCCTCGATCCGCTGATCCCCGAAGTGGGCGGCCCCCTGATGCACTCGGAAGGTCTCGCCCAAGTTGCCACTCCAGTCCGACATCCCTTCGTCGATAATCACCCCCAACTGTCTCGGCCCTTCTTCGTATAGAATTTCCTCGAGGGCGCCATCGGGGCCCACGACCAGATCCATTGGACCGTGTGGATGAACTCGAAACGGAGAGCGGGTCGCGGGAGAGTCCCACCGGTCGGTGAAGAACGGTTCCCAGATACCGGCTCGTGCGAGCCATGCCTCTGCTGTTCGCTCAACGCCTTGCGCTGAGCCGGCTGAGCGGAGCAACCACGGAACGATGATCGCACTGTCGGCGCCCATGGTCATGAACACCACATTCCGTTCGTAAATGCGGTCGTCGAAGTTTCGAACGGGCCCCGCGGCGGGCGTGGGACCCTGCTCGGACGTCTGAGGACTGGGGGCTTCTCCAACACACCCGGTCACTGCCAGGAAGACTGCGACAAGAATCTTGGGCCGAACGTCGTTTCTTTCCGTCATCCAGCTTCCACGGGCCATGTCTCGAGGACCGTCGGGTCGAGTATCGCTCCGTCCTCGGCGCCCAGCTTTCTATCGAGACCCTTCACGAAACGGCCGATCCGACGTGCGTTCGTGCCAAAGTCTGCTCGCCCCCTTCGGGATCGTGACGTGATGTCGACGCGAGTCATTGCGTGGTCGTCCAGCCCGATACGGATTTCGACATCGTCGAGGAACTTGAAAACCAGCGTGCGGCAACGGACCCGGATAAAGCCATCTAGGTCGTTCTCTTGAAGAGGCGTCCACCCACGAGACCGTTTGACGAGCTCGACGCAGGCGGTCCAGACGTGGTCGAACGGAATGGCGTAGGTCCTCCCCTTGAGCCGGGGATCGTCGGACCGAGGGTCCGTTTCGGCCTGATTGGTGGTGAGGGCTCGCTCGAGGCGTTCTCTCAGCAACCGGCTAGCCTCCGGGGCAATGGAGAAGGAGTCGTTCGGCGGCGGATGTCTTGACCCGAACGGCGCATGAGTGTTCCCCTTTGATCGATTGCACCCAGCACCCTATCCCCCTACTGTCCGCCCGATGAAAGCTATAATACCGCTGGCCGGAAAGGGTACCCGTCTCCGTCCGCATACGCACGTTACGCCCAAGCCTCTCGTCCACGTCGCGGGTCGCCCGGTGATGAGCTACATCATGGACGACCTCGCCGCCTTGGGCGTCGACGAGATCGTGTTCGTGGTGGGTTATCTCCGAGGGGTCATAGAGGCATACATCGCCGAGTCGTATCCCGATATCACCGCGCACTACGTGGTCCAAGAGGTCCAGGACGGCACGGCGGGGGCGGTGGGCTTGGCCGAGCCATACATAGACGATGAGGTGCTGATCCTGTTCGTCGATACGCTCTTCGATGCCGATCTCACGTTGGTGAAGCGCGTCGAGGAGAGCGCCGCGGGTGTTATTTGGGCGAAAGAGGTCGAGGACTACTATCGCTACGGGGTCGTCCTTACCGACCAGGACGGCCATATGGAACGCATCATCGAGAAGCCGTCCGAGCCTATCTCGAAACTCGCAAATATCGGCCTTTACTACATGCGTGATTGGCGACTCCTGTTCGAGGGAGTGAACGACACGTTGGCTTCGGAGCCGGGGCCGTCCGGCGAGTTTTACCTAACAGACGCCTTCCAGTACATGGTCGACCACGGAGCCAAGATCCAGGTGGTGCCGGTGGAGGGGTGGTATGACTGCGGGAAGCTCGACACGCTGATCGATACCAACCGCTTCCTGCTTGAGGGCGGACGGGCGGGGGTCGACGATTCAGCCACGGTTGAGGTCAGCACGTTGGTGCAGCCGGTCCGAATCGAAGGTGGGGCTTCGGTTGTCGGATCCACCGTGGGGCCCAACGTCACGATCGGCGCGGACGCCCGAGTAGAAGGGTCTACTCTCGTAGACACTATGGTTGGCCGGTCATCCGAAATTATGGGGTCCGAATTGACCGGTTCGTTGGTGGGGCCGAACTCTCGGGTGCACGGCTTCAGCGGGAAGCTGAGCGTGGCGGACGACACGGAAATCGACGGAGGTTAGTCGGCCCGGCTCTCGGTGGACCAACCGATCAGGTAAGCTCGGCGACCAGCAATGACGTGGTCACGGGCAGCCGACACACGGGGATGGCGTTGGATTTCTTCGGGGCTGACCGGGGCGGTGTGAGGTATGATCCAAGCTCGAAGCCTACACCGGACCCGTCAAACCAGAAGACCTCATCTGAGAGACGCCGCCGCCGGGGCAGCGCCTGTAGGATTTTCATACCCCCGGCTATCTTGCTACGTCGCCGGGCCGAGCTGGACGGGCCCATCTGAAGGTGATTCAACCAGTAGAGACATGGACGAGCAGGACCTGATTCACGACTGGAATTCGGCTGACGCAGCGGCGTTCGATTGGACCAGTGTGTCCCATATCGAGCTGGACGACGAGACGCTGCGCGACGGACTTCAAAATCCGTCCGTGGTGGACCCACCTATCGAAGACAAGATCAGGCTGCTCCATCTCATGGACGAGTTGGGGATCCACACGGCCGATATCGGGCTCCCCGGTGCTGGCCCTCGTGCGGTCGATGCGGTGCGTGCCCTGGCTACCGAAATCGTAAGCGGTGGCCTTTCGATCAAGGCCAACTGCGCCGCACGTACGGTGGTGGCCGACGTGCAGCCGATCGCGGACATCTCTCAGGCGGTGGGCATCCCGATCGAGGCCTGCACGTTCATCGGAAGTTCGCCAATTCGTCAGTATGCCGAGGACTGGACGCTGGACAAGATGTTACGGGTGTCCGAGGAGGCCGTAACCTTCGCCGTGGCCGAAGGCCTGCCGGTCATGTTCGTGACTGAGGACACCGTGAGGGCCCGGCCGAAGACCCTCAGGGCTCTCTACGGAAACGCCATCGAGTGGGGTGCTCGGCGACTCTGCATCGCAGATACGGTTGGGCACGCCACGCCGGACGGCGTCAGGGCTCTGGTCCGTTTCGTGATCGAAGAGATCGTAGAGCCCTCGGGCGAGAACGTCGGCGTGGACTGGCACGGTCACCGTGATCGAGGTCTAGGTCTGGCGAACGCCCTAGCGGCCATCGAGGCCGGCGCCACCCGCATCCATGCGACGGCCCTCGGCATCGGGGAGCGCGTAGGCAACGTCGAGATGGACCTTCTCCTGGTGAACCTTAAACTACTCGGACTACACGACGCCGATCTCACCAAGTTGCCTGACTATTGTCTCACCGCGTCCGCTGCATGTCAGGTGCCCCTCACAAGCAGCTACCCGGTCGTCGGCCGCGATGCGTTCCGCACAGGTACCGGGGTACATGCGGCCGCAATCGTGAAGGCTGCGGCCAAAGGGGACGCCTGGCTTGCCGACCGCATTTACTCCGGCGTGCCTGCTTCCATGGTAGGAAGAACCCAGGAGATCGAGATCGGTCCGATGTCGGGGCTCTCGAACGTAAAGGCATGGTTGGCAGGCCACGGATACGATCCGGACGATGAAGCGGCCTGCCGTACGCTCTTCGCCGCAGCCAAGGCTACCGACCACACCCTGACCGAAGGTGAGATCGTAGCGCTTCTCGGCGGAGCGGCGTAACATCCCGTAAACGTGCGTTCCCTACAGGTTGCGCCCTCCCGGTCCGGGAAGGTGGCCGCGTGTGGCATTCCCTTCGATCCATGTCCGACCGACAACCCGACAAGACCGACCCAGCGCTGGGCGACGAGTCGTCCGATCAGGAGCAGATCGGTACCGCGGAGCCACAGGCTCTCGAGGACGTCGTGGAGCAACTACTCGACGAGGTCGGCACGACGACGCAGCTCCGTCCGTCCGTCGACGTCGAGGGATTGTGGGGCAAGGTGGCTGTGGTAAGCGGCGGGTCCGCCGGCATTGGTCGGGCCATCGTCATGGACCTGGCGCTTGCCGGGGCGGATGTGGCCTTTTGTTACCTGGACACCGGCGAGGAGTCCAATGCGGAAGCCCAGGAAACGGCGAACGCCCTTCGTGAACTGGACGTACGGGTCCACTGCGAGGCGTGCGACGTCCGAGATCCAGACCAGGTCAACACGTTCGTGGGCAACGCGGCCGAGCGTTTGAGTGGCCTCCATGTGGTGGTGAACAATGCGGGTGTCGGGCGGGACCGAGCGCTGTGGCGCATGACCGACGACGAGTGGTCAACGGTTATGAACACGAACCTGTCCGGGGTCTTCCACATGACGCGTGCCGTGGCACCCTATCTGCGCGCTCAGGAGTGGGGCAAGATCGTCAATATCACCTCGGTCCATGGCCTTCAGAGCGAGTTCGGCATTGCGAACTACGCGGCGTCGAAGGCGGGTATCATCGGCTTTACACGAAGCGCCGCGGTTGAACTCGGCCCCAAGAATATCAACGTCAACGCGGTGGCTCCCGGCTACATCCGCACCACCCGGCTCACGGCTGGAGTGCCTGCTGAGATTCTGGACCAGGCAAGGGATCGGAGTGTGTTGGGCAGGTTGGGTGACCCTCAGGACGTGGCCAGCGTCGTCCTCTTCTTGTGTTCTGAGGCGGCGCGACACATTACGGGGGTCGTGATTCCCATCGACGGCGGGTATCTGCTGTGAGACGAGGATGAATTTCTGGGTAGGTACGAGCGGATTCTCGTACAAGGAGTGGAAGGGAAGCTTCTATCCCGAGGATCTGAAGAACGATCAGATGCTGTCGTACTACGGCGAACGCCTGAAAGCGGTCGAGATCAACAACACCTTCTATCGCATGCCTTCGCCGAAGGTGCTGGTGGACTGGGGCGAAAAGGTGCCGGAGGACTTCGCCTTCGTACTCAAGGCCTCACGAAAGATTACCCACTTCAAGAGGCTCAAGCCCGAAGCTGCCGACGAACTCGCGTATCTGTTAGAGGTGTCTCAGGAACTCGGCGCCCGCCGGGGGCCCATTCTGTTTCAGCTTCCCCCGAACCTGAAGGTGGACGTGGAGCGTCTCCGCAACTTCGTCGGGTTGTTCCCAAAGGGCTTCCGAGCGGCGTTCGAGTTCCGCAACACGACGTGGTTCGACGACGAGGTCTACGAAGTGCTGAATGGCGCAGGCGCGGCCCTAGTCACGTCCGATACGGGCCAGGACGAGCCCCCTCCGGTAGTGGCCACGGCCTCATTCGGATATGCTCGACTGCGTAAGGAAGCGTACGAGCCAGGGGAGTTGACTCGCTGGGCCGAGTCTTTCAATAATCAAGGGTGGGACGATATCTTCGTGTTCTTCAAGCATGAAGACGAGGGCGCTGGCCCTGCATTGGCCGATCTGTTCATCAAGGAATTGGAATCAGAGGCGTAAACGGAATGTCTGAAGAAACCGCGGAACTGTCTGGGGAAACCCAGGATCTCGCAGCTATGGTCGAGGGAGGAGAGGGCATCTCCACGATCCGAGCCAGTGGTACGTTCCGGGGCTGGAACAATATTCGCTACAAGGCAGGACTCTCGGCCAAGAACGTGGGCTCCAGCAAGCTATCAATGAACGTGGCGATGATTCCCCCTGGCGGGGTCGCTTATGCCCACATCCATGTCGGCTTCGAGCTCATGCTGTACATCCTGGAGGGTAACGTCCGCCACGAATATGGCCCGGGGCTGAAGCATGTCCTAGAGAACAAGGCGGGTGATTTCATTTTCATCGAAGCTGACGTTCCCCACGAAGTGTTCAACATGAGTGATACGGAGCCGGTGGTTGCGGTCGTGGCACGCTCGGACGCCAGTGAGTGGGAGAACATTGTGGACTATGACCGAAATTCAGAGAAGTAGGGAGAACCAAATGATCGACCGACGTCGTGCGTTTGCCTTTGCAGCCCTAGCGGTTCTTTGGTTGGGCACTACCGGCCTCACGGCCTCTCCGCCACCTGAGCCGCTAACATCCATCGCCGTCCAGGCGGACACTGTCCAGCCGGTCCGCGCACCGAACGGCATGGTCGTCTCGGAGAGCGTGCATGCGAGCAAGGCGGGCGCCGACGTCCTAGCTGCCGGCGGCAACGCTGTGGATGCAGCCATCGCGACGGGCTTCGCCCTCGCGGTGACCCACCCGTCCGCCGGAAACATCGGCGGCGGCGGCTTCATGGTCATCAGGTTTCCCGACGGTGGCACGACAGCGGTCGACTTCCGCGAGAAGGCCCCCTTGGCGGCCCATCCCGACATGTGGCTCGACGAGTCGGGTGAGTACTCCCGCACCAAACACCACAACAGCCATATGGCGGTAGGTGTGCCGGGTACGGTGGCTGGGTTTTGGAAGGCGCATCGCCTTTACGGCAGCGAGGAGTGGCGTCGTCTGGTCCGGCCCGCCACTGGCTTGGCGCGTGACGGATTCGACATCACACCGCGGCTCGCGCGTGGGCTTCAGCGGCTCGTTGAAGGGCGCGGCTCCGCGTATGAAGGCACGGTCGCATCGTTCTCGATGGACGGGCGTCCGTTGGACCCCGGTTTCCGGCTTGTACAGACCGACCTGGCCCGGACCATGGACCGCATCGCCGACGACGGTAGGGACGGCTTCTACAAGGGTGAGACGGCACGCTTGCTCGTTGCCGAGATGGAGCGGGGGGGCGGTATCATCACCCTTGAGGATCTCTCTCGGTACCAGGCCAAGGAGCGCACGCCGGTAAAGGGCACGTATAGGGGCTACGACATTATATCCATGCCGCCCCCGTCGAGCGGCGGCATCGCCATGGTCGAGATGCTGAACATCCTCGAGGGGTACGACCTCACCTCGATGGGCCACAACTCCACCGAGTACGTCCACTATGTCACCGAGGCCATGCGCCGTGGCTTCCGGGATCGCGCACGCTTCGTGGCCGATGTCGACTTCGTTGACGTGCCGCTGCACCGACTGACCGACAAGGACTACGCGGCAATTCAGCGAGCGGACATCGATCCGGTCAGAGCCGGCGTATCGATTCCGACCGATGCCACCGAGCCCTACGAGAGCCCGGAGACGACGCACTATTCGGTCGTTGACGGCGACGGAATGGCCGTTTCGGTCACGTATACGCTCGAGTCCGGCTACGGGTCGGCGATCACAGTCCCAGGCGGCGGCTTCTTGCTCAACAATGAAATGGGCGACTTCAATGCGGGCCCCGGGCTCACGAACGAGCGTGGTCTGATCGGCACGGAGCCGAACCTTGCAAGGCCCGAGCAGCGCATGCTTTCGAGCATGACGCCAAGCATCTTGGCGAAGGACGGTGAGTTGGTTGCCGTGGTCGGAAGCCCGGGCGGCCGCACGATCATCAACACGGTCATGCAGGTGATTCTGAACGTTGTCGACTTCGACATGAACATCCAAGAGGCGGTCAACGCCAAGCGGATGCACCACCAATGGCTGCCCGACGCCGTCCGGATCGAGGCGGACGGGGTGTCGCCCGAGACTGTGGTGGAGCTCGAGAGGGCCGGCTACACGGTGTCGGTCCGAGGAGGCCAGGGGTTGGCCCACTCGATCATGATCGATCCCGAGAACGGTGACCGTCTAGGCGCGGCCGATCACAGGAACGTTGATGCGGGCGCGGTAGGGAACTAGGCCGCCTAGAAAGCATGTGCGTCCCTATGGGCACACGGGTGTAAGCCACCCGTGTAGGTCTTCTTCCGTGCCTTTGGCAACGCCTAGGAAGCGCTGCTGGACCGCCTTTGTGACCGGACCGGGTTTACCTTCGCCGACCGTGATGCGGTCCACGCTGCGAATGGGGGTCACCTCGGTTGCGGTACCGGTGAAGAACACCTCGTCGGCCGTGTAGAGGTCTTCGCGCGGCACAGGACGCTCCTGAACCTCGATGCCGAGGTCGGTGGCCATCTTCACGACCGTATCGCGCGTGATGCCGCGCAGCAGTGAGCCATCGAGCTGGGGTGTCACTAGGGCACCGCCTCGGACCAGAAACACGTTCTGGCCGCTGCCTTCGCTCAGGAGGCCTTCGGTCGACAACACGAGTCCTTCGGAATATCCGTTGGTGACCGCTTCCATCTTGATGAGCTGCGCGTTGTTGTAGTGCCCCGCGGCCTTTGCCTGAACCGGAAACGTGTTTGGTGCCGGCCGGTTCCACGATGAGACACCGACGTCGACGCCCTTTTCTAAGGCGTCTTCTCCTAGGTACGCCGCCCAAGGCCAAGCGGCGACGCAGGTCTCGATGGGGCTGTCCCTCGGGTCGAGACCCGCGGAGCCATATCCTCTCAGGACCATGGGTCGGATATAGCAGTCCTTCAGGTTGTTACGCGCGACCGTTACCAAGCATGCGTCGATGATCTCCTGTCGCGTATAGTCCGGCTCCATCCGGTAGATCTTGGAGGAATGAAGGAGCCTCTCGACGTGGGCGTCCAGCCTGAAGACACAGGGTCCCTTGGGGGTGTCGTAGCATCGGATTCCCTCGAACATCGAAGTTCCGAATTGAACCGCAGTACTCAAGAGATGGACGGTCGCGTCTTCCCAACGAATGACTTCGCCGTCGCGCCAGATGTATTCAGCTCCCACGAGTTTCCCCGACATAGCGTGCTCCGTTTTGTCTTTTGATTTCGCGGCTGATACCGCCCCCGCCCCCTGTTGTGCCCCACCGGTGTGCCCGAGGCGTTCAAGCCTTGGGGCTACAGCAGGGAGCGAATGGCTCCCCCGTCCACCGGTATCGAGACTCCGGTAATGTAGCTGGCTCTCTCAGAAGCCAGGAACGTCACGAGTGCGGCAAACTCGGCCGGCGTACCTATACGCCCCATTGGAATCTGGCTTTCCCACCGAGCATAGGCTTCCTCCACCAGCAGGCCTGAGCGGTCAGCCGCGTCGGCCGCGAGCTTCTCCAGACGCTCCGTCTTGGTGTACCCCGGCATGACGTTGTTCACCGTAATGCCGAAGTGGGCCTCTTCGTTTGCGAGCGTCTTGGCAAAGCCGGTCACGCCCGCCCGCACGGCATTGGAAAGGATGAGCCCGTCGACGGGCTGCTTCACGGCCACGGAGGTGATGTTGATGATCCGCCCCCAGCCAGCCTCCCGCATGGAGGGAAGGACGTCCCTCGTCAGATTCAGCACGCTGTAGAAGTTCTGGCGCACCGCCTCGTTCCAATCCTCCCTGGAGTGGCTCTCGAAGGGTCCGGGCGGCGGCCCACCCGTGTTGGTCACCAAGATATCGACCTTTCCGAACTCGGTCTTTGCCGCGGCCATCAGGCGATCGATGTCGTCGGGCTCGCTCAGATCGGCTGGTACGGCAACGACCTCGACTCCGGTCTCGTCGTAGATTGCTTGCCGCGCCAACTCGAGAGGCCGCACGCTGCGTCCGCATATCACCAAGTTGGCGCCCTCGCGTGCCAGCTCGTCGGCGCACGCGCGCCCGAGGCCTCTGCTGGAGGCCGCCACGAGGGCTGTCTTGCCCTTGAGTCCGAGATCCATGGGGCTATCTCCGCAGGTAGTCGTCGGTCCCGGAAAGCCAGTCTTCCCGGGGAGGTACGAAGATGTCCAAGTCCAGGGTGTCCTCGAGGGCTTCCGCTTTGTGGTGGACATGGGCCGGAATATGCAGCACCTCGCCGGCGCGAACGTCGACGACCTCTGACTGATCCTCTCCGATCCAAAAGCGTAGACAACCGCTGACGATGTAGGTGAACTGTTCGTTGTGATGGGAGTGCTGCGGGACCACCGCCCCTTTAGCCAGATGCACGTGGGCCAGCATGCCCTTCTCACCGGTGATCAACTGCCGCTCCAGGAGGGGGTTCAATTCCTCTTTCGGAATGTCGTCCCACCGGATATGTCGAACGGAGGTATCGCTCATGGATCTGTGCTCGAATCTTGAGACGTGGCGTGACTGCTTGACGATGAAAGAGACCATACGAATCGCAGGCTAGCAAGATGTCTGGCGGGGATTGTGGGTCCCCCGCCGGGGAGTCCCAGGCTCCCCCACGTCTTCCCAACATCGCTAGTTTATCGGCGGTCATTTCACCCGCTGCCCGTAGGAGAGGATCATGTCCGACAAGCCGACCAAAACGGACGAGGAATGGCGTGCGTCCCTGACTCCCGAGCAGTACCGCGTACTCCGTGAGAAAGGCACCGAACGTGCGTTCACCGGTGAGTACTGGGATGCCAAAGATCCGGGTACGTATGTGTGTGCGGGGTGCGGCACGTCCCTCTTCGATTCCGGGACCAAGTACGACTCCGGATGCGGATGGCCGAGCTTCTACGCCGCGGCGGACGGGGACAAGATTCGCGAGGAGGTCGATGACACTCTGGGGATGCGGCGCACCGAGGTGCTGTGCGCCAACTGTGACGGGCATCTCGGGCACATTTTTCCCGACGGCCCGGAACCCACGGGAGTGCGCTACTGCATCAACTCTGCAGCGCTTAACCTCGAGCCTGAAGGGCCTGACTCCGCTGAGTAGCTAGGCCTCGCGAGGGGAAATGCTCGGGGCGGGCCATGCGTATTCTCTTCCTGAGAGCGGGGTGTACCGTATTCAGTGCTTTGAATAGGTTTCACCGGCTCACCAATAGCGATATGCTGGGCACCCCGCGACCCCACCTAGGGAGGCTGATGGATTCTCGTTTGACGTTGAAGCGCGGGACGCTTTTTCGGCTACCCGTGCGTGGTGTGGGCATGGTGCTTGCGACGTTGTTATTGCACGCCTGCGGCGGCGGTGGAAATACGCCGCTTCCGGAGGCCGGCTCCATGCGCGGATTCGTACCGGATCTGCGGGGAAGAAGGGTGATGGTGTACCCCGTGCAGATCCGACAGAGTGTGCCGGGGGACGTGGACGCGGAGATCGCTTTCGCCCTGCGTGAGCGAGGCAGTGAGATCGATTGGGTGTTTCCGGAGGAACTCCGAAGGACGCTCGCGCGGTCTCCGGCCATCCGGAGTACAGCGGATGGCCTGACGGCGACCGTGTTTCTGAGAGCGAAAGTGGACCGGGTGGGTGACCCGTTGTACGGGCAAATTCGCCGGTTGGTTGTTATGGTACGTGCGATAGCAGAATGAAGAATATGACTGGGATCAAGACACTTAGAGTCGGGTTGACCGTGGCCCTCATCGGAGTTCTCGGTGCGGGGACGTGCGAGGAGCCCGATCTCACCTTGCCGTCCGATAGCGAAGCCCGAGGCTTCTACGGTTCGTCGTCCGACATCACCGTACGCCTAAGCGGCAACGTGCTCGAGATCTTGGTCAACCAGCCGTTTCAGCAAGTCCGCCGGGGCGGCACTCTCTGGGCCAAGGTCGGACCGTACATCTACCTCTTTTCGGCCGAGACCGAGTCGGTGCTCAATGCCTATCCCGGGTTGGCCGGAGTCCGTGTGATCACTCGGACGAGTCGGCGCGATACGGAAGTGGCGCGTGTATTCCTGCTCAGGGACCGTCTCAACGAACTCACGTGGAAGCGAGCCAAGAACGTTGCCGGAAAGGCACGGCTCGAGGGTACGCAGCGTCCCTCCTACCTCGAGGATCTCGTGGAGTGGGGTGAGGACCGCACCGAATTTTCGTACAGCGCTGAATTCACAGGGCGCTGATGACAGCGAAGAAGGGCGCCTGCCCTCCGCTTTCACATTAGATTTGCCCACCCCATTTATTGAAGGGCGAATCCATCGTATGACCAAGACCGTTACCGTCATCCCCGGAGATGGGATCGGGCCGGAAGTAACCGACGCCACGCTGAAAATCCTGCGCAGCGCGTTGGACAGCGTCGTCGGTTCAGGCGAGGCGCGGACTCAGGACATGGGGGGCGGCGCTTCCACGGCCGACTTTACCGCAGCCGTGGTGCGGTCTCTGTCGTGACCTGGACGACCAGTGATTCGGAGGCCGTAGCGTGCATGCGCTGCGGCGAGATGACTCCTCGGGCCGACCTCGATCGTATCCTCTGGTGTGACGACTGCCGTTTGTCGGTCTACGCCCGCGCCACTAGGAAGAGTTGGCGGGCCGGCTTCGTTGTTGCGACCGCCCTGGCGCTTTGGATCTGGCTCTACATCCAGCCATCCGACCTCGTAATCGGTGGCTGGATCGGTACGGTGCTTGCAGCGTTCTACGTTGCCTCTCGGGTCACGCGCGAGACTCTCTTCACCATGGCTCGACTCGGCAAAAGAGACCTCGTCGAGGCCGTTCCACCCGGGCAGGATCCCCACTAGTTTGAGCTTGGGGCTCGACCATCCAATGCAGCGCGAGGCATACCCATGGCAGGCAAGTTCCAGGGCGTAGACTTCTACGACGTCGACTCTCTTCTCAGCGAAGAAGAGCGCATGATCCGGGACACCGTGCGGGAATGGGTGGAGGACCGAGTCATGCCGCTGATCGGCAAGGCCTACATCGAGCGTCGGTTTCCCAAGGAGATCATTCCGGAACTGGGCGAACTGGGAATGCTGGGCGCCAACCTACCCGAAGAGTACGGCTGTGCCGGGCTCAACAACGTCGCGTACGGGCTGATCAACCAGGAGCTCGAACGGGGTGACTCGGGCATCCGTTCGTTCGCCTCCGTCCAGGGCGCGCTGGTCATGTACCCGATCTTCGCTTTTGGCAGCGAGGAGCAAAAGCGCGAGTGGCTGCCCAAGTTGGCCTCGGCCGAGAAGATCGGCTGCTTCGGTCTGACGGAGCCCGACTACGGGTCCAACCCCGCCGGTATGATCACCACGGCTAAGAAGACCGATGACGGATGGGTCCTGAACGGCACCAAGATGTGGATCACGAACGGTTCCATGTCCGACGTGGCCGTGGTCTGGGCGCAGACCGGTGAGATCGGTGACACCAAGGGTATCCGAGGGTTCGTCGTGCCTACCGACACTCCCGGATTCTCGGCGCGCGACCAGAAGGGGAAGCTGTCGCTCCTGGCTTCGGACACAAGCGAGCTGCACATGGAAGACGTACACCTTCCCGATAGCGCCTTGATGCCCGAGACGAGCGGTCTAAAGAACCCGCTCAAGTGCCTGACTCAGGCTCGCTACGGGATCTCGTTCGGTGCCGTAGGGGCTGCGATGGCCTGTTTCGACGAAGCCCGCAGCTACGCCAAGGAGCGGGTCATGTTCGGCGAGCCCATCGGGGCTAAGCAGATACAGCAGGTTCGGCTTGCCGACATGCTGACCAAGATCAC
>Ga0114999_10001317_pt1 | contig 34723 bp, 26 predicted proteins | sample ArcticOcean_MG_C_3_FD_89820 | JGI IMG/M metagenome (GOLD analysis project Ga0114999, IMG submission 89820) | Marine microbial communities from western Arctic Ocean - ArcticOcean_MG_CB8_126 | ecosystem: Environmental > Aquatic > Marine > Oceanic | place: Arctic Ocean: Canada Basin | collected...
CACCTGCCTGGGATCTTCATCAAGCATATGAGCATCCTCGACAACTGGAGCTGTAAACGGATGGTGAGCAGAAACAAATCGTCCTTCTTCATCGTCATAGACCATGAGTGGAAATTCGATAACCCAGAAAAAGTCCCATACGCTTGGTTCGATTTCCAGACGTCCACGTTTTTTCAGCAACTCGGCACTTTCCAACCGAACTTTGCCCAATATGGAACAGCTGCGCTCCCATTCGGCTGCCATGAAAAATACAAGATCACCATCCTCAACATTTAAGCGTTCCTTAATGGCGGCTTTTTCTTCTTCGCTAAAAAACTTGATAATCGGCGACTTCCACTCCCCGCTTTCACGAGCACGAATAAAGGCTAATCCCTTAGCGCCCATATTTACCGCCATGTCTGTCAGGTATTTTAGCTCACCCTCTGTGATGTCAGACAGTCCTTTTGCATTAAAGGCTTTGACGCTGCCACCACCTTTGATCACGGAATTGAATACCTTAAATTCAGAACCCTCAAACAGGTCGTTCAGGTCCAAAAGTTCCATTCCAATCCTACGATCTGGTCGGTCGCTACCATATTTATTCATGGCATCGCTGTATTGCATGCGTTCGAAGGCTACTGGAATATCTACATCAAGCACTTCTTTCCAGAGGCGCTTCATCATTCCTTCAATTAGAGCATACATGTCTTCACGGTCGATGAATGACATCTCCAAATCCACCTGGGTAAACTCAGGCTGACGGTCTGCACGTCCATCTTCGTCACGAAAGCATTTTGCCAATTGGAAATAACGTTCCACACCGGCAACCATCAACATCTGCTTATACTGCTGTGGTGACTGGGCCAGGGCATAAAATTCACCAGGGTTTACACGACTTGGTACTAAATATTCACGTGCGCCTTCAGGAGTGCTTTTAAAAAGCATTGGAGTTTCGATCTCGAGAAATCCTTCACCATCCAAATAGTCCCGAATGACTTTGGTCGTGCGATGACGCTTTTTCAAGGTCTCCAGGTTCTTGGGACGACGCAGGTCCAGATACCTATAGGTCAGGCGAAGATCTTCATTAACCTTGTCCCCTTTTTCATCATCAATGGGAAACGGTGGGGTCTCCGAAGCATTCAACATTACAAAGCTTTGGGCCTGTACTTCGATATCTCCGGTTGCGAGGCGTTTGTTAACCGCATCATTTTCCCGGGCGGCAACTTCGCCAGTCACAAGAATCACGCTTTCAGGTTTTAAATGATGCAGCTCCTCAGCTAGTGCATCCTGGGTATTAGGATTGAAAACTACCTGGGTAATTCCCTCTCGGTCGCGCAAGTCGACGAATAATACGCCTCCATGGTCGCGAACCGAATCAATCCATCCAGTCAGAATGGCCGAAGATCCGATATCGGTTGATCTGAGTTTCCCGCAATGATGCGTCCGTTTCATGTGCTTTCTTTCGTTTCGATGTGATTCCCCTGAGCGGGAAAATGAAAAGCTGGCTATAAACCGAAACTACTGAGGAGAAATCAAACTTAATTTTGAGGTATAAAATACGCCGATGGTTCAATATCAGTCGAGGCGGCGCGTCAAAGCCGTCACATTTCCTACCTCATCCTCGATTTCGACCAACAGGCTTGGCTCGGAATCTTGTGGAGAATCGAGGATAAGCTCGAACGTTTCCAAGGATTCATCAAGAATACCATCCTCGGGATGAATCGAATCTTCATCGTTCCCATTTAGTCGAAAGGTCGCCTGACGAATGAGGCTGGTATTGTCGGAGGCGGTCAAATTCAAGGTAACCTCGTCTCCCGTTCGATCGTAGCTGTTAATTAGAATGATTGGCGGTGTATTATCTATTAAAAACACCTCACTAATAAGCTCTCCCGTTTTAGCCTCCGACGAAGGATTAGTAGGATCGTCCGTCACGGTGACTTTAAGACGATAATAACCATCCTTAAATCCCTGCGTCGTAAAGGAGAGATACTTCTCCTCCTGGTCCTCCGATAAAGTGACCCAGGTATCTTCTCCCAATGCAGAAAGCTTCACAGTAAACAACAAGTCATCTGCATTTCCATCCAAGGACCTCCATACAGCCGTTCGTGCTCCGGGTTTTGGAAATAATTTAACCTGATCAGGCTTGTTTGCGAGTTTGTCGAATTCTGCCTCTACACCTGAGTTCAAACTTCGAGTCAAATCCACATTAGGGGCGGACGCTTGAGTAGTAAATTTTCTGGCTTCGTAACCAGAACCCAGAACTTTGATGCTCGTCACAAGGGGTGCCAAATTTTGAGTTTTTGAAAAGAAACGAATCTGATGAACAGCCGGTGCTTCTTCGTTTTCAAACAAGACTCTATATTGCATAAAACGGGATGGAGGAAGTGGGTTTCGGAAAACCCCGCGTTCGCCAGCTAATGCAACCCAGTCAGACCACGTACGATCCGGACTTTCCAAATTGCCACCTCGAACTTCGACTCCGACTTGGCCATCATCTAACGGCTCACTAAAAACCTGGAAACTGCCGAACTGAGATACGTGATCGAAATCAACAACCTCCGATTCGTAGAACCCCACAGAAGATTTGTTGGTATCCAACTTCAATATTCGCCCGGGATTACTGCAAACCAGATAGAACACACCCTCCTCCTTCAGAGGAACAATACCAGTTATTTCTCCGCTTGAATCCAAAGAATGGAGCAGAGTCCAATCACTCGGTTTTGTTACTTCGTAAAGGTTGCCTTTACTGCCGGTACCCAAAATGAGATTCCCGTTTGGAAGTTGTGCCAGCGAGTAAATAGACATTTTATTTCCCATCCACCAATTCGTTACAAACCCATCTGGATCCATCCAATAAACGACCCCAGAGTCATTACTTTTCCCCGAAACAGTGATCCCATAAAAGGGAGGGACTTTGTCATTCTTGCTTGATGGTTCATCAGAGTCAGCGAAGAAGGAGCTGCCGGAAGATTTACTCGATTGGCTGCTTGAAGAGCTCGAAGAAGAGCTCTTCTTCACAACCGTTGAACGACTTGGTTGGTTAAAGGAACTAAAGAAAATGGATCCATCGGGTTGAGGTAAAATAGTCCTAATTTCTCTTTCACCGGTTGAGTAAACCACATCCCCTTCCCCATCGGAATCAATGCGATACAGGAGTCCATGGGTCGCACTACCAGCAAGGAGGTGTCCATCAGATTCGAACGCTAAGGAAGTTATGTGCGTTTCCTCGGAATCAAAAAATACTTCTGCTTCTGGTGTTTTTGAGCGAGTATTAATTCTATAGATAATCCCATGAGATCCAGTAGCGACATATAGTATGTCATCACTAAAAACCATATCCCAGACGTACTGATCCGGTAGTTTTAGGAAAACATCCACATCACCGTCACGGGAAATGCGATACAACATTCCATCCGGTGACACAGAAACATAAACCTGGTCACGGTCATCGATAGCAATGGATCGAGCCATCAAACGGTTGGGCTCGAACACAGTGGTGACTTCACCATTTGCCACTACTTTAAAAATGACGCCCTCATTTCCAGTCCCAAGGTAAAGGTTTCCTTTTGAATCCAATTGGGCATCCCACAAGATCGGGGCATCCATGTCGGCAAGTGTTTCCAACGAAGGTGCCGGTAACAAATAACCGTCAGTGTGAAGCGACACCTGGCTCAATTCACCCTTACTGAACTGCGTGAAGGATTGATGTATCGTTTCATGCGTACGCCCACTTAATAATAAACAGGAGATCAGGAAAGTTAAAGCGACTGTAATAAGTTTCATATCAATCAACAATTAGAGGTAACAATGCGCTCCCGCGAAATTCTGAGTCCATCGGTATTTTCATTTCGAATCCACTTTCGCGAACGGTATTTTTATCAATTTTAAGACCTTTTGCATTTTTGAGCAGCGCTAAGGTAGAAGGAGGCAAACCAGCCAAATGCTGGCCTTCAAAGCTGATCCCTGGAGCTTGCCGCAACAGTTTGATGTAGATATGGTCGCGGCTTTTTAAATCCTTTATCCGCTCCAATACGTGCTCAAATCGAGAGGCTGTATAAAATCCCTCGAACTCTACCTTATCGACCGAAACAGCATCAGCGACCAAAATTTCGACGCGTTCTTTCCTTACTTCTTCAGGAAGAACAAATGAAACTTGTTTGGAGAACCGGTCACCCAGGTGATTTTTCATCTGGAGAGTAAGATTAACTGTATCGCCAGACTTGGCGTTATCCTCATGGAGATAAACAGCCTCCAGGTAGGTAACTTCGGTGACAGGTCGCGATTCGATAAACACTTTAAAATATTCAATCGGGGGAGGATCAAAAGAATTGTCCGCTAACAGTTGATGAATAGCCAACTGCTGAAACGCAGCAGCATTGTCTACACCCGTTCCTGCAAATATATCTGTCACTTCAATTGAATCATATCCTTCAACTTTGATCTCAGTCTTAACTCTGAGCGTAAGCTCTTCAGAGTATTCAAGACCACCCCTTAATGATTCCATGGTGGCCATAGCTCCGACGATTGGACCTAGCCGCGGATGCCGAAACATCTTTGCCGAAAAGTTTTTGTCTTCGAATTCCGGATACGATATTGAAACAGAATAATCGATCATCGGAGATACCGGGCCTAGCTCAGCGGCGATACCAGTGAGTCGGTCCTGATACACGCGGCCAACTTGGGGCCCTATGTTTGATAATTTAAAGGAAGAGGACAACGAGCGGACTATTGTCAATATCTCAGCCTGGGCCAAAGGCATCTCCACCGAGCCCCATTGGAAAAATGGATGCCCGAAGGCTAATAACTGATCTCCGTCCACATGCGTAACCGTACCAGTCGCTCCAAAATTAAAATCACCCTGCATCAGAATTGCAGATACAGCAGAGCCTGCCTCAATTTGTCCGGACAACTCAGTTGAAGAAGCACCGCCCGGTCCATTCATCACAGTGATACCAAGCTCTTTCAATTCGCCGCTAAACGCGCTTAAAGTGCTTTCTGAGATCCCGGAAGCTATCAATGGTGCTGGAAGTGGCTGCAGCACCGTTTTATACTCACTGAGTCGTCCGCGACTTGTCGGCTCCACAGATTTCCAGTAAGCATTTACGGACCCAGATGAAGCAACGGTGCTACCTTTATCCTCAAACACAGGCAGCATGTTATGAATGGGCGTTACTCCGATAATTGCCTGCTCTTTTGGCCAGGTGTAACCATACGCGTAGGCACCAACCAGTTTGCCTTCGATGAAAACGGGACTCCCACTCATCCCAGCAACAGGACCCGATAAAATATTAGCTTTGTCGATAGCTTCGCAAATAATGATCGGTTGGTTGGGGCCTATAAAGTGTTCTGCGATGCCAATTACAAGAAGTGGAAATGTCTCGATTGAAGTACCCGACATTACCGTACGCCACTCCCCTTTCATTCCAGGTTTTACGTCCTCGAGACGCATAAGCTCATAATTCGCATCACTTTGAGAAAAGAGCGATGTCAGACTCAGTGTCAGGATGGCGAAGGTAGCTGTAAACCTGGTATACATGTATGGAATTTATTCGGTAACTAAATTTTTCCCTGTCATTTCCAACGGCTTTTCGAGTCCAAGAAAATGCAATACAGTAGGGGCTATATCAGCTAGACGCGAGTTGGATGAATTTAGTTTCAAATTTTCACAACCTTTTCCGTAAACGACAAGTTCAACTGGATTCAATGTATGGGCCGTATGAGGACCGTCAACTTTGGGATCCCACATTTGGTCGCAATTACCATGATCGGCGGTTACCAGAGCAACACCATCTACAGAGTCAATGGCATCCAAAAGTTGACCGAGGCAGTCGTCGACTTTTTCGCAGGCTTTTTTGACAGCCTCTAATGAACCTGTGTGCCCAACCATATCGGGATTTGCAAAGTTAACTAGTATGAAGTCGTACTTCTTCGAAAGGACTACTGCTTTGGTTAATTCCTTTACCTCTTCCGCTGACATTTCCGGTTCCAAATCATAAGTCGTCACTTTCGGGCTTGGGGCCATCCCCCAATCTTCTCCTGGGAATGGATCTTCGCGATAATCGTTAAAAAAGAATGTCACGTGTGGATACTTCTCAGTCTCAGCACAACGGAATTGAGTCATACTATGGTCATCCAGATAGCTTCCAAGAATATTGGCCATCTTTCCGACGCGCGGAAAAATGATATGATCGAGCATATCTTTCTTATAATCGGTCATGCCCGCGTAAAACAGATCCAGTTTTTCGCCTCGATCAAAATCGGTAAAACCACCCTCAATAAACGCACGAGTTATTTCACGTGGACGATCACCGCGGTAATTGTAGAAAACAACTGAGTCCCCGTTACCAATTGTGGCTAGCGGGGAGCCTTCTTCGTCGACCACCCAAGTAGGCAGCACAAATTCGTCGCCCTTCCTGGAACTATCCAAAGGATTATCATAGTAATGTTGAACAGCTTCGGTAGCAGTGCGAGCCGTATTGCCAGATTCTTTCCCGGTCAACATATTGTAAGCCTGAGATACGCGTTCCCAACGATTGTCGCGATCCATACTCCAAAAACGTCCACAGACTGAAGCAATTTTTCCAATACCAAGTTCAGCGCATTTTATTTCTACTTCTTGAATGTAGCCTAAACCACTATGCGGAGAGGTATCACGACCATCTGTAAAAGCATGGATGTAAACTTCCTTCACTCCTGCAGCTTTTGCCTCTATTAAGAGTCCATATAGGTGGTCAAGCAAGCCATGCACCCCTGCGTCGGAAACAATCCCAAGCAGGTGTAAATTGCCGCCAGACTTCACACGGTTGAAAGCAGCCTTGAGGGTCTCATTCTCTCGAATGCTTCCAGTCTTAAAAGCTTTGGTGATTCGGACCACTTCCTGGTCAACAATCCGCCCGGCACCAATATTTTGGTGACCAACCTCACTATTTCCCATGACGCCGACTGGAACTCCAACGTCCAATCCGCAAGCAGCGAGCTCAGTTGTAGGCCAATTCTCAGACAATTTATTGGATACCGGCAAGTTTGCCTGTTTGACGCAATTATAGGCGTCGTGTTCACGGTTGTGGTTCGCTCCCCAACCATCCCGAATCACTAGTAATACTGGACGTTTCTCCAATTTCATAAAATTTGTTTATAACAACTAAACCAAACCCCATCCTGAGTATAAGGAGCGGAAAGAATCGATAAATACATGCACCAAGTCTAGAATATATAACAAAAATCTGGAAATGAATGACCACGGGTTCAATCACCCTCCAATGCCTTGCTGATAACGGCTTTCGTTTCGATTCGCGTCTGGTTAAAACTCGCATTAATTTTTCGTCGCAGAACGCTTGACTTGGATAGGTTTAGTAGCTTTCTTCCGGCGCTTATCGGCGACCTTTGGATGGGTAGCCGAACTTTTAATACCATCATGTCCAAGAACCTGAAAGATACCCTGACACTGCCAACCACTGAGTTTCCCATGCGGGGAAGCCTTGTGCAAAGGGAACCTCAGCGAATAGGGCACTGGAAAAAAGAGGATCTTTACGGCAAAATCCAAGAAAAGAACTCCAAAGGTCCTACGTTCATTCTTCACGATGGCCCTCCCTTTACCAGTGGAGATGTTCATATTGGCACGGCTCTGAACAAGAGTTTGAAGGAAATGATTCTTCGCTATAAGTCCATGCAAGGCTTTCGAGCGCCTTACATTCCAGGCTGGGATTGCCACGGACTTCCTATCGAACACCGTGTAACCCGCGAAATGCGGGACCAGGGCAAAGATTTACCGCCCTCTGAAATCCGCAAAGCTTGCGCCGAATTCTCGAAAAATTTCATCGAAATCCAGCGCACTCAGTTTGAACGTTTAGGCATATTGGCCGATTGGAAAAATGAGTACCGGACACTAGATCCAGCGTATGAGGCAGATATCTTACGCACCTTCTCTGCATTCATTGAACAGGATCTGGTTTATCGAAGCAAAAAACCAGTTTATTGGTCCATCCCTTGCGAAACAGCTTTGGCAGAGGCAGAGATTGAATATAAGGACCATGTGAGCCCATCGATTTGGGTTAAGTTTGCATTGCCAGATACTAGTTCGCTGGCAATCGATGGAAAAGTATCCATTGTCATCTGGACAACCACTCCCTGGACGATTCCATCAAACATGGCCGTAGCCGTTCATTCACGTATCGACTACGCCGTTGTCGTTGCCGACGACGAAAAGTATATTGTAGCAAAGGATTTGGTTGAATCGTTTACCGCAGCCACGGAGCTTGGAGAATACACCATAGAGCAGGAAATTCGAGGTGAACATTTGGAAGGACTGCAAAGTCGTCACCCATTTATCGACCGAGCAAGTCCAATCATTCTCGCCGAATACGTTACGACCGAGACCGGAACAGGCGCTGTTCATACTGCACCAGGACATGGATTGGACGATTACCAGTCCGGGCTGAAATATGGGTTGGAGATTTACTGCCCACTAGACGATCAGGGTAAGTATATCGACGATGGGCAGATACCAAACGAACTCGTCGGAGTCACTGTTTTGGAACGAAAAGGACGAAGCCCTGCTAATGTAGCAGTTATCGAGATGCTCAAAGAATCGGGCAACCTTATAAAATTTAAGAGATTCGAACACAGTTATCCCCACTGCTGGCGCTCAAAAACACCGGTTATTTTCCGTGCTATGGACCAATGGTTTGTGTCTATGGATAAAAATGGATTTCGTGACCGCGCACTTGAAGCCATAGGAGCAGTAAATTGGGTTCCAAACTGGGGAGAGAACCGTATTCGTGGTGCAGTAGAAGGTCGTCCGGATTGGTGCGTGAGTCGTCAAAGAAGTTGGGGTGTTCCGATTCCAGCATTTTACGATGAAGACGGGGAGTCCTACCTAGATGCCGGCGTGGTTAAAGCCATCGCCGACAAGACTGAAACCCTAGGGACAAATTTCTGGTTTGAGAATGATGCAGAGACGATTCTTGAAGGTATCGAGCTGCCTGAGTCATGGAAGGGTAAATCCTTAAAATGCGGAAAGGACACTTTAGACGTCTGGATCGATTCGGGTTCAAGCCACCAAGCTGTTTTGCGCCGACAAGAAACACTCACATTTCCAGCAGACTTATATTTGGAAGGAAGCGATCAACACCGAGGGTGGTTTCAATCGTCTCTATGGACCAGTATCGCAAAGGAAGGTCAGGCGCCGTACAAAGGCGTTGTAACTCATGGATTTATTGTCCGAGGAGATGGAACCAAAATCAGTAAAAGTGATACGCACGGGAAGCCGCAAACATCCGATGCATACATAAGCCGTTATGGTGCGGACGTCATCCGCCTTTGGATTGCGTCACAAGATTATCGCAACGATATCCCAGTTTCTGACGACATTATTAAACGAATCGTGGATTCCTACCGTTTGGTACGAAATACCATGCGTTTCCAACTTTCAAATCTCAGCGACTTTGATTACGAGAAAGACGCGGTAACGATAGAGGACTTAGATCCGATCGATAGGTGGGCATTACACAAAACGGCCGAACTTATTGATCCGGTGACGCAGGCCTATGAAAACTACGAATTTCATAGAGTTTACCAGCTGATAAACCAGTTTTTCTCGGTTTCACTTTCAGCCTTGTACCACGATATGCTGAAGGATCGCTTATACACACTGGCTCCTGACTCTGAGTTACGACGATCATCCCAAACAGCGATTTACCATATATTTCAGACGATATCACGGCTTCTGGCACCCATTGTCCCCTTCACCTCTGATGAAGCTTGGTCCTATTTTAAATCCGGTCAGGAATATGCATCTGAATCCATACATCTGACGGAATGGCCAAAAGCTGAAAACAGCTGGAAATGGTCAGAAGGCATCGAAACATTTGAAAATATCTTAAAATTCCGGAATCAGGTAAATGAGCTTCTGGAAAAGGCTCGACAAGCTAAAGAAATTGGAAAATCTCTCGACGCCGTCACAACCATTATTGGTTCAACAAATGATAAGCTCTTTCAGAATCTCCAACAATTTGAATCCAAACTCCCGGAAATATTTATCACTTCTCAAGTCTCTTTGGAACCAACGGGCGCGGATACTGTTTCTGTATTCATAAAACCTGCCCCAGGCGAACGCTGCCCCAGATGCTGGAGGACGGTTGAAGAGCTAGTAGAAACGGAAATTGAAGAAAATTTATGCCCACGCTGTAAGCAAACACTCAATATTTAAAACCTTAAACACCTTCACGACAGATGCCTGCCAAAAAAACTGATACGAAGAAAGTCACTAAAGCTAAACCCGCAACTAAGCCAAAAGCCAAAGCAGCAACCAAGGTTGCGGCTAAGCCAAAGGCTGCCCCAACTCCAAAACTCACCAATGGGAAAGTGGCTGCTTTCACGCTGGATGACGTTAAAAGCCTTCTTAAAACTAAAAAGTCTGAAGAGAGTGATAACGGAGTAAAAGAAGAAGTTAAGGTAGTTAAGAAAAAAGCCAAAATTGAGTTGGAGGATGTTCCACATGAAACTCAAAGCTTAGGCGCTGCATCTTTGGCAGATATTCTTGGATACAGTATAGGGGCAAAGCCAAAACAAAACGACAAGACCAAGGTCCCGAAAAAATTTAAAGTGTACTACGATTTACTGATTGATTTGAGAAATCACGTAAATGACGAACTCAACCTTCATACGCGCGAAACATTGAAGAGTTCCGGCGCGGGCGGTTCTGGTGAAACAGCAGGTTACGATAAAGGTATGATCGACGAAGCGAAGGATGATTTCGATCCCGATTTCGCATTGGGTCTTGTTTCGAATGAGCAGGAAGCATTATCCGAGATTGAAAAAGCCATTAACAGGATATTCGACGGAACTTACGGGATGTGTGAAATAACTGGGGAACCCATTTCAGCAGAACGATTGCTTGCTGTGCCATTTACTAAACACTCTTTGAAAGGTCAGAAGAAACTGGAGGAAAACCACCGATTCAGTGTGCAACGAGGTGGAGTCTATAGCACAGGTATCGAGGGGTCTTCAGAGTTTGCAGTTAACGACGATGGAGATTAAATCTCAGTTGGTTAATGACAAAATATCCAGGCTAGACCGAATCGTATACTACCGACTTTTTTTCATTATCGTGGCTATCGCAGCCACGATGGATCGGTTGACTAAGTGGCTTGTTCAAATATATTTGCCCTACGGCACTTACGATGAGGCGTCGATGGTTGAGGTAATTCCTCACTTCTTCTATATTTGCCACATCGGAAATACAGGCGCTGCTTGGGGAATGTTTCATGGACAGAGTTTCTTCTTGGCCATATTCTCTGGGGTCGCACTGGCACTTCTATACTTCTTTCGCAAAGGACTTGGATTGCGCAATATCAATGTCCAACTCACTTTGGGCTTAGTTTCGGGTGGGATCCTGGGGAATTTGTATGATCGGCTGGCCTACAATCATGTAGTCGATTTTCTAGACTTTCACCTCGGCTTTTACCGATGGCCCGCGTTTAACGTAGCCGATTCATGTATATTGATTGGCGTACTGTTATTCTCCTGGTTCAGCTTTCAGGAAGAGGCAGCACGCAAAAGCTCAAAAGCCTAGCCCGCTACTCAACATTAGCGATTTGCTCACGGAGACGTTCCAACTCGTTCTTAAAATCAATGACATGACGCGTGACACGTATGTCGTTTGACTTACTCCCGACTGTATTGATCTCGCGATTCATTTCCTGAAGAAGGAAATCTATTTTTCGGCCAACAGGGCCTTCGGCGTTGAGGAACTCACCGAGTTGATCCAGGTGGCTATTCAATCGAGTAATCTCTTCAGCGATATCGCAGCGATCAGCAAAAAGAGCGATTTCTTTGAGAACCCGCTCATCATCGAGATTTAATTCAAGATCCGCCTGGCGCAGGCGCTGAAATAACAATTCACGATAATGGGGGACACTATCACCTGCATAAGTGGTCACTTCTTTCACGCCCGCCTTCAGTAACTCTAATCGCTGCGCCAAATCAGCTTTCAACTGCAAGCCCTCGCTCTTTCTCATGACAACTAAAGCATCAATCGCTACAACAAAGGCTTCACACAATGATTCCTTGACCGCTTCTGCATCAGGTAACACCTGGTTCTTTTTTGAGTAAAGAGCTAGTTGAAATAATAATTCTGGAGAGGGATCAAAAGCTACATCCAGTTCTTTAGAAATGGATTCAAATTGATTATAGAGACTATTGATCGTTTTTGTATCAAATTCTCCAGCACCAGAATCACTAGTGAATTGAGCTTGGATAGTGACCATTACACGGCCGCGCGAAATCTTGTCTTTCAGAATTCGAAGCAAACTTCCCTCTAATAATTGCCACTCGCGAGGCATTGTTATGTTGGCATCGAGCGCTTTTCGATTTACCGAATGAACCTCGAAGGTAATCTCAAGGTTTTCATGCAAGGTCGATGCGCGACCATACCCAGTCATCGAATACATTATAGTTCTCCTTCGCCTAAAAGTTTAGCGACTTGTTGTACATCCTTGTCACCACGCCCGCTCAAATTAACCAAGAGTATAGAATCCTTGTCCATTTCCGGGGCTCTCTTAAGAGCATAAGCCACCGCATGGGCAGATTCCAAAGCAGGAATAATACCTTCAATTTGGCTACATTTCTGAAAAGCATCCAAGACTTCCTCATCTGTGGCGTAAGTGTACTCAATCCGACCTTCGTCTCTGTAATAGGCGTGCTCTGGGCCAATGGCAGCATAGTCAAGCCCGGCAGAAACGGAATGCGTCAGTTCTATTTGCCCGTCGTCATCCTGTAATACGTATGTCTTGGTGCCTTGCAGAACCCCAAGTTTGCCGCCCTCAAAACGTGCAGCGTGTTCACCACGTCGAATACCCCTACCTCCTGCTTCAACCCCAACCATTCGAACGGAAGAGTCACCAAGAAAATCATAAAATAAACCGATAGCATTACTGCCACCTCCAACGCAGGCGCACATTTCATCTGGCAGGCGCCCTTCCCTTTCTAGAATTTGAGCTCGGGCTTCTTTACCAATGATGCGGTGAAAATCTCGCACCATCATAGGGTAAGGATGTGATCCCAGTGCAGATCCCAAAATATAGTGAGTATCCCTTACGTTGGTTACCCAATCACGCATGGCCTCACTCACGGCTTCCTTAAGTGTTTTCTGTCCGGCATCAACGGGACGCACCTCTGCACCGCAAAGACGCATCCGATAAACATTAAGCGCTTGCCGCTCCATATCGACGCGTCCCATGTAGATGACACATTTTAAACCAAATTTGGCACAAGCGGCAGCAGTCGCAATGCCGTGCTGGCCGGCCCCTGTTTCAGCAATAATCCGCTTCTTGCCCATCCGTTGAGCCAGTAGCGCCTGGCCTATAACATTGTTGATTTTGTGAGCCCCGGTATGAAGAAGGTCTTCGCGTTTAAAATATACTTTGGCTCCGCCAAGCGTCTCAGTTAGGCGCTTTGCAAAATACAATTCAGTCGGTCTTCCGGCAAATTCTTTTAAATGCCATGCCAGTTCAGCCTCGTAACTAGGATCCTTGCAGACCTCGGCATATACTTCTCCTAGCTCCTTTAAGGCAGTCATGAGTGTTTCTGGCACATAGACTCCACCGTATGGACCGAAGTGACCGCCCGCGTCAGGTAAAGTTGGCATTTCAACAGATGATTCCGTACTCATTTTAGCTATAAAAGGGTTCCTTTCAGGTTTTGCACCAGAAAAATTCCAAGAAGTTTCAGACAGGTTATGCAAAAAGATCTAAACCGGAGGTATTAATCCTCGTTCTTTAGAAAGGTAAGTAAATCCTCGAATTTGTTAAGGTTTGCTTCATCGAGTTTAACTAAATCCTCATGCGACTCGATCAACATCTCTTTTTTCTCTTCTTCTGTTTGTACCTCCCCCGAAAGACTCGTTGAAGCGTTATCTGATTCCTTAACATTGTCTTCGACTATAGTGACAATTCGCCGGAGGCCCAGATTGTTCACTAACTCCAGATTTCGCTGGTCCAGGCCTGCAAGCTGCACTTCACCCTCCGGAGTCTCTCGTTTCGCCTCAAGAGCTGTGCCAGCCAGGATCCCCAAGAAAGTGCTGTCCATTCCGGTACATTTTGAAAAGTCCAAGAGAAACTCGCGCTCACCTTTATCGAACATTTTGCGGAAAAAGGTTTTTAGAGGACTGCAATTCAAGAAATTGGCCCGACCGTGAATAATCACCAGCATGGGTCGCCTCGACACATCGACCACAAAGGTCGGCTCCGTATCCTCGGCCATAATAGTAAACGATTATTGAGAAGAAATTATGTTTCTAAGAACATAAGGCAGAATTCCGCCATGGCGGTAATACTCAACCTCAACGGCTGTATCGATACGCAATTTTACTTGGGTTTTAAGACTACTTCCGTCGACTCGTTTGATTTCCATGTCCAACACAATCCCTGGCTGCAACTCATTCGAAAGTCCGGAAATTGAAACTTCTTCTGAACCGTCTAATTGCAAGGAGTCGATAGTTTCGCTTTCAATAAATTCCAGTGGCAGGACTCCCATTCCCAAAAGATTACTGCGGTGAATTCTTTCGAAACTTTTTGCAACGACAGCCTTTACGCCGAGTAAGTTTGTCCCCTTAGCTGCCCAGTCGCGGGAACTTCCCATGCCATAGTCAACACCACCAAATACAATAGTACCGGTACCACGATTTTTGTATTCCTGACAGGCATCGAAAATCGACATCATTTGTGCTTCAGGCATGAGCTTTGTGTATCCACCTTCCTTACCGTCAGCCATTCGATTCTTAATTCGAACATTGGCAAAAGTGCCACGTGTCATAATTTTGTCGTTACCTCGTCGTGAACCATAAGAATTGAAATTTTTGGCTTCCACACCTTTCGAAATCAGAAACTTACCTGCTGGAGTTTCACCCTTGAATGCACCCGCAGGAGAAATGTGATCTGTGGTTACAGAATCTCCGAGTATCGCCAATGGACGAAGATCAACCAGATTTACAATCTGGTTAGGCTCCATGCCAAAATTATCGAAAAAAGGTGGTTCCTGAATATAGGTGCTTTCATCCTTCCAATTGTAAATATCCCCTTCGCCAGAATCAACAGACTGCCACTCAGCAGACGCATCCATGATCTTCGAGTATTGATTTGTGAACATCTCGGACCTCAAGCCCGTTGCAACCAGGATCTGTACTTCCTCCTGGCTTGGCCAGAGGTCTTTAAGGTAGACGGGGTTTCCGTCTGAATCATTTCCAATTACATCCTCATTGAGGTTTATATCAACCGTGCCGGCTAATGCATAAGCTACTACCAAGGGAGGGGACATGAGAAAATTTGCTCGGATCGATCCGTGGACCCGTGCTTCAAAATTTCTATTACCAGAAAGAACACTTGCGGCGACTAAATCGCCTTCCCGAATGGCATTTTCAATTGGCTCCGCCAACGGACCACTATTACCAATACAGGTTGTGCAACCATAACCGACCAGATTGAAACCCATTTTGTCGAGGTACTGCTGAAGCCCTGTTGCTTCTAAATATTCGGTTACTACACGTGAGCCGGGAGCCAAACTTGTTTTGACCGTCGAGCTAATCGTCATTCCCTTTTCAACCGCCTTTTTAGCAACGAGTCCAGCGGCGATCATTACATTGGGATTGGATGTATTCGTGCAGCTGGTGATAGCCGCGATTAAGACATTGCCATGCCCTATTTCAGGATCTGCCACTGCCACTCCACCTTCATCGGAATGTACAGCCACTTTTTCTGTGATGGTACTCAATGACTTCCCAAAACCGCCTTCAGCCACCGGCATTTCGAAAAGAGAACGAAATCGATTTTTCAATTCAGGGACATCCATTCGATCTTGTGGTCTTTTGGGACCGGAGACACTGGGGACGACATTTGCCAAATCGAGGTCGATAGATTTTGTGTATTCAATTTCGCCAGCCTTTGGAATACCGAACATTCCTTGAGCTTCGAAGTAAGCTTTTACTTGCGTAATCGAAGCTTCTTCGCGTCCGGTTAAGCGAAGATAATCGAGCGTCTTTTCGTCAATGGGAAAGAATCCCATTGTTGCGCCATATTCGGGCGCCATATTGGCCACTGTGGCTCGGTCGGCTAACGTTAGGTTTTCTGTTCCCTCGCCATAAAACTCGACAAATTTTCCCACCACCTGCTCAGCACGTAGTAGTTCGGTGACGTGAAGGGCAAGGTCAGTTGCGGTTACGCCTTCACAAAGACTACCAGTCATATTGACGCCAATAACTTCCGGTGTCTGGAAATAAACTGGTTGGCCGAGCATACCTGCTTCAGCTTCAATACCACCAACACCCCAACCAACGATTCCGAGACCATTTATCATTGTTGTGTGAGAGTCGGTACCAACCAACGTATCTGGATAAAGGATACTCGAGTCACCATCCGCCTTTTCGAAAACTACACGGGCCAAATACTCCAAATTCACCTGGTGAACAATACCGATACTTGGAGGAACTACTTGAAATGTATCAAACGCTTGCTGACCCCATTTTAGAAATTCGTAACGCTCTCGGTTGCGTTCAAACTCGATGGAGAGATTTTGTTTAAAAGCATCAACTGTTCCACTCCGATCAACTTGAACGGAATGATCCACAACAAGATCAACAGGCACCAAAGGTTCTATGCATTTTGCGTCTTTTCCCAAACGATCGACTGCAGTACGCATGGCAGCCAAGTCGACCAATAAAGGAACTCCTGTAAAGTCCTGAAGCACGATGCGAGAAACAACAAAGGGGATCTCGCTTAAGGAAGGAGACTTGGCGTTCCAATTGGCCAATTGTTTTACTTCTTCTTCTGTTATATTGTTCCCATCACAATTGCGGAGGACCGATTCCAAAACAATCCGTATACTTACAGGAAGCTTGGAGACAGGACCTACGCCACTGGACTCAAGAGCAGGAAGGGAGTAATAATACTTGCCCTCCGACTCGTTCAATTTGCGCAGGGAATTAAGCGGATTGTTTAAGCTAGTCATAACAAATCAATAGAACAGGACTGTGAGGCTTAGGAAAACCCTACTTATTGAAGGGCGGCCTTAATGGCATCAAAATCCGGAAGAACCGTTGGATCGTCGTTACTAGAACTAAATAGAACAGTACCTTCAGCATCTATGACAAAAGCTGAACGTTTTGCCGGGCCAGCATATCCAGCTAAATCATCATACATCACATCGAACGCTTTGGTTACTTCGTGGCTATAATCGCTCAGTAACGGGAAATTTAAACTATTCTTCTGGGCAAATGCCTCTTGAGCAAAAGGACTGTCGCCACTGATAGCATATACTTTCGACCCCAGGTCATTGTAGTCGCTCAAGCTATCACGCATAGAACAAAGTTCTGTTTCACAAACGCCAGTAAAGGCAAATGGAAAGAAAAGGAGAACTGTTTTTCCAGTTCCGTAGTTATCGCTCAACGTGATTTCCTGCAGTCCCTCTGCATCTTTTGTTTTGAGGGTAAAATCAGGTGCTTTGGTTCCAATGTCTAAGGCCATGGTATTAGGTATTTAAGTTTTGAGTTTTGGAGATTCTTAAAAAGGATAACAATGGAGCCAAAATATACCTTGGCAATGATTTCCCACCTTAATCCTTAATATTCATCCATTCATCAGTTAAGACCTTTACTATTGAAACTCGTGAAGGAACCCTAAATTTATTATCGTTTCTTATGAACGTCATTGAAGAGATCCGCAAAGGCACCGATACCATTTTAAATGAGGAGGAGCTCGAGAAAAAACTCGAGAAGAACCGACCTCTTCGCGTAAAGTTGGGAGCTGATCCCACGAAGCCCGATCTCACCCTTGGCCATACGGTCGTTTTGCAAAAACTGAGGCAATTTCAAGACTTGGGACATATTGCCGTTTTGATTATCGGGGACTTTACCGCTCGTATTGGTGATCCTTCAGGTAAATCAGTTACTCGACCGGTACTGACAAAGGAAGAAATTGCTGATAACGGGAAAACCTACATCGACCAGGTCTATCGAATTTTGGATCCTGAAAAAACAGAGATTCACTACAATAGCGAATGGCTAGCTTCCCTGACTTTCGAAGATACACTAAACCTACTCCGCAAAATGACGGTCGCCAGGATGCTTGAGCGTGACGATTTTTCAAAGCGCTACAAATCCCAAACTCCCATTTCGGTCGTTGAGTTCGTATATCCTTTATCTCAGGGCTACGATTCGGTCGTGCTGAAAGCAGACATCGAACTGGGTGGAACCGACCAACTTTTCAATTTGCTGGTCGGCAGGCAACTCCAGAAAGACGATGGTCAGGAGGAACAGGTCGTAATCACCCTCCCGCTGCTGGTCGGACTGGATGGAGTCAACAAGATGTCAAAAAGCCTGGGAAATTATATTGGCTTGAATGACTCCGCTAAGGAAGTTTTCGGAAAAGTGATGTCGATAAGTGATGATCTTATGTGGAATTACTGGACCACCCTATTCTACAAAACCGACGATGAAATTGAGGCATTGAAGCAAGAACACCCGATGTTGGTTAAAAAAACGCTCGCCGTGTCAATAACAGCGCGACTTCACGATCAAGCAGCTGGCGAATATGAACTGCAACAATTTGAGCAAGTATTCTCAAAAGGACAGCTTCCCACAGAAATGGACGAATTAAATTGGTCCAATATATCGGACGGGGCTGATTCGCTTGGAATTTTGGAATTATTAGGGAATTCCGGCAAATTCCCTAGTCGTAAAGAGGCAAAACGCCTACTTCAACAAGGTGCAGTCAAGCTGGATGGCACGAAAGTAGCCATAGACCAGAATGTCGAAAAACCACAAAGTGAAATGGTCGTCCAGGCAGGCAAACGTCTGTTCTTCAAAGTCTTAGGGCAGTAGTAATACAGATATTGGGTGAATGCATCCGCAAAGAAGCCGCATTTTCCTTTCTCCTACACAATTTGGTAAGTTTGAAAAATCTAAGTATTTTTGATTTACTTCTTCAACTTGAGTCTTTTTATTATTAATTAACAAGTCAGCTCAATATCCCAAATACTCCTATCCAACCACATATCGCACAAGCTGAGTGCGTCTCACTTTCAAATTTGGTAGAAAGGTTAAAAGGATAAGTTGGGATTGTAGAGGGTATGAATTAAGGTTTCATGCCCTCTGCTTCTGTACAGGCGGATGGATTTTCCACAAAAAAACGTGATAAAGAGCCGGAATCGCCTAGTTATTGAAGAAAATGGCCTCGGCTAAGGTCGCTTCCGGAGAAAGAATTCCTGACCTCAGGACATAAGAAAACTCACCTCGCTCCATACAACCGCTCAACGTCGCAGTTCCTAACGAAAGTTGAGACTCAAAACGTAGGTTTCTGTTGTCTTCATAATCAAAATGGAGGTCAAAATCCCTTACTTCTTCTCCTTGAGTGATTTCTACAAGAACCTCATCAAAGGGCAATTGTAGGCCAGAAACTTCCGCGCACCCATCGAGGCAATTGAATATCCAATGTGAAAGCGCAACACCTTCGGAGTAATATTTTGTAGAACAGCTAAGTTTTACTGATGCTAGCCTATTGACCAAGTTGTTGGGTTGAAAGCCACTCAGAACCTGGCCGATAGTTTGGCGTACAGGTAGAAGTCGAGCGTAGCTCAAATCCCTAAAACCTTCAGAATCATCCAGTTGACTTCGAAAGTCGCGACCCTCAATCGAAGAATCATAGACTTTCCCTTTGCAGAGACTGATGAAGTTCCTGTAAGCCGAATTTAATCGTTCAGAAGGAAGACGATGGGTCCAGTAATAGGTTGGTAGATCGTTCTCCAACCATACAGATACTTGGTTCTCCAAATACTTGGGAGCATTTATATCATAACCAAGGGTGAGAACCTCACAGCAACGCATATCTCTCATGCTTTTTCCTATGTAACACTCAGAATAAAGTTTTCCTGTCAGAAGTGTATCAGGATTCTCGGAAGGCGTTGGGCTGAGTATAATAATACGACTTGGATAACTGTGTGCAAACTCATTTAAAGTCTTGAAAAGGTGTATGGCTTCTTCGGGAGTCGTCCCATAACCCAAGTGTAGTATGAGATTCATTTGGGAAGCACGAAACTCAGAAGGAGCAACAGCACCTTTAACGGGCTCAGATTCCCACATTTTTGCCATGGTGTTAACCACCTCGGATACAGGCAGCTCAATACCAGGAATAACGCTAAATACGGATGCCATTAGGGTCCCGGCTTACGCCACTGATGGTTATTTTTCCAAAGAAGGTGATCAGAGTCCAGTGGGCCCCAAGAGCCGGATTGGTATTCAGACATTCCTTGATTTCCACAAGTTTTCCAAAATTCGAGAATTGGAGTAATGATTTTCCAGGACGCTTCGGTCTCGTCCCCTCGAATAAACAATGTGTTATCCCCTACCATCCCATCCAGAATAAGACGTTCGTAAGCTTCAGGCGTATTGGATCCATAGGTAGTTTTATACCGAAAATTCATCCTCACTGGTTGTGTACGCGTTTCCAACCCAGGAATCTTTGAATTCATAACCAATGACACACCTTCATCCGGTTGAATTTGAATCACCATAGTGTTGGCAGATAAATCAAACGCATTGTTGTTACTAAATAGAATGCCAGGGGGTGTTTTAAATTGAATCGCGATTTCACTGACTCGCCTGGCCATACGTTTTCCTGACCGAAGATAAAAAGGAACCCCTTCCCAACGCCAATTGTTGATAGTTAAACGTATAGCCGCGTAAGTCTCGGTCGAAGAATCGTCAGGAATTCCAGATTCGTCGAGGTAAGGTAGAACCTTGTTTCCACCAACCAAGCCCTCACCATAACGACCACGGACGACATCAGCATTTTTAGAGCCCAATTCAAGCGGCTGAATCGCTTTTAGAAGCTTTACTTTTTCATCTCTAATAGACTCTGGATCCAAAGACACCGGCGGCTCCATGGCGGTCAAACTAAGTAACTGCATAGTATGATTCTGAATCATGTCACGAAGGGCACCACTGGTATCATAGTAGCCTCCTCGCGATCCCACGCCAAGATCTTCGGATACTGTGATTTGAACACATTCAACAAAGTTTCGATTCCAGAGGGGTTCGAAAATGGAATTCGCAAACCGCTGGACCAGTAAATCCTGAACCGTTTCTTTACCGAGATAGTGATCAATCCGATAAATCTGAGACTCTTCAAAATGCTGATTTATGGTCGCGTTTAGAGAACGAGCAGAATCAAGGTCTTTACCAAATGGTTTTTCTATGACCACCTTAGATGCCAGCGGCGTATGCAAATGCTTAGCAGCCAGCCCACAATTCCCTAAATGAGAAACAACGTGAGGGAACACTCCTGGAGGAGTTGAAACGTAAAACATCACCTGCAGATCTCGGCCAATTTCCTTCTCATAAGCTTCAATCTGATCTTTTAGCTTATTGTAACCTGCAGGATCATCGTAGGGACCATCTACATAACAGGTGTTTGCACGAAGCCGGCTCCAAATCTGTTCATCCACTTCTCTCCTTGAAAACTCTTTAAGCGACGCTTCCGCCATTTCCCTAAACGCGTCGTTGGCTATTGGTTTCCTTCCAAAACCAATAAGAAAAAAATCAGACGGAAGCAAGTTATCCAAAGCCAGATTGTATATGGCCGGAACCAACTTCCTGGCGGTTAGATCTCCGGAAGCACCAAAAATGACAACCACAGTTGGTGGAGCCCCTCGATGTTTACTAAGACCCTGTAAAAAGGGATGTCTCTTTTCTGAAGGCATAGAGTGATTAATTAGGATGCGATTAAAACGGACATAGCTAATACTATAGCAACACCATTAGTTGAGAGTAGGTTGAATTTCTTTCATAAAATCTTAAGAAATTTTTCTATCGGCCCTAGATCCGTCTTACCAATCAATATTTGAAAAGTGAAATATCTCCCATTCTTTCTCAGGAAAATGGTTCACCTCCACTACATCTAAACGATAAGTATTCGGAGCCTGTTTGAGAGTACGCATGTAAGCTTGAGCGACCCGTTTTAATGCGCATTTCTTTCGATCATCCACAGAGTAATAACCTGGGACAAGACCGCCGGCACGACGGGTTTTGACTTCCACAAAAACCAAAATGTCAAACTCGTAAGCAATCAAATCTATCTCGTCTCTACCGCTTCTCCAATTTCGCTCACAAATTTTAAAACCCTTTTCTCGCTTCAAAAACTTCTCAGCAGCGAGCTCACCTACTTGTCCAGTGGCGCCTGACTTTCCTCCAAATATTTTCTTTAGTAGATCGAGCATAGCAGCTCATTATTTACGCGAACTAACATTATTTATCACAACAATCTCCTTTCCGATTGGAAACAAAGCCAACCCGGCAATCTTGAGATGTTGAACCCCGAACGGTATGCCAATGAGGGTAACAAAGAGAATCAACGCGGTAGTCAAATGTCCGATTGCCAACCAAAGGCCACCAAACACAAACCAAATTACATTTCCTACTGCACCGAAGGACCCAGTACCAATATCTTTTTCGCCTCGAGAAACACGTCGATCTACTGCTTCTCGACCAAAGGGCCACAACACAAACTTGCCTATTGTAAAACAAGCTCTCCCCCTAGGAATACCTACAACAGAAATAAACATAATTGCTCCAACCAGGAACCAACCGAGTCCGTTAACCAGACCGAGAAATATAAACCAGAGAATGTTGAGTAAGGTGTTCATCTATTTTTCCCAAATTGAACTGCATCGGGGCTCGAACGCGAGTATAGACTGGTTTACCGTCTTTTATACCTGGCTTGAACTTCCATAGTTTAACAGAGTCAACGGCTGGTTTGTTAAATCCTCTATTCGTGGACGACTCGATTTACACCTCCCTGACATTTCCTTTAGGATCCACAGTAAATACGACAGAAACATTCTCCTGAATTCGATTGGATTTCAATATAGGAGGGGACTTCGGTTTTAGTAACTACAGGAGCTTCATCAACTTCTACAATCTCAAATACCTTTACGCCATAGTCATCCGATCTAAGCATCAATGAAATCGATACATTATAGGCTGTGTTTGGTTGATCCGTATTGTTCAGATCGATACGCCATTTTCGAATACTCTCTCTTAAAAAAAAATACTCAAATCCCAAGGAAGTTTTTCACGGGACTTTGGAAATCGAACCCGACCGTACGGATCGACCACAGCATCTATGCCGACAACAAGGTCCCCGTATTTCTCCCTCAATCTCTTTGGGAATTGAACGGGAAAATTCTCCAAAGTGAGCAGATCATTGATAGAATCATTTGCATTTTTAAACACCCAACCCGGTTTCTCACGAGGATCTGCGCCTTCATTAATAAGAAGCATTTTTGATAATTCAGAACCGTAATAATCGGCGACCCAAATACCAGGTACAGATCCCGTAAAACTAAAATCGGCGATCAAACACTGATCCAAGGAAATTTCAACGACTTCAGGGATATCGAAGGCCAGAGCATAATCCAACATCTGCATGGCCAATTTTTGATCCAATTCACTATTTGCACCATATTGGACAAGGGACTTAATACTTTCTCTTTCATCCTGGATAACAGCCATCCACACCGGTGCCGGACCTTTTCTCGGCTTTAGGTTTGGATCGGCATTCAAATCGAGAAGCTCATGTACAGAATTGGATTTTTATGCCAACACTGCGGTATATAGAGGCGTCATCCCTCGCGCATCCTGCACATTAATTTCGATGCCTGCATGTACCAAAATCCTTATAATACTGGGTAGTCCTTCATTCGCCGCATAGTGTAACAGCGTTTCTGATTTAGATCCGTAAGTAGTCCCAAGGTCGGCACCTTTATGGATCAAAAACTGAACGAGATCTGGATTACCAGATCGCACTGCAAGCCTGACCGCGTTAAAGTCCTTTCGCTTGGAATTAATGAGATTCACAACACCCTCCTTCAGCTGAAACAGTTCGGATACAAGTTCCAGGCTTCCAATCGAACAATTGTGCTGCAGGGGTTGAAAAAGATTCGAGGCCTCGACATTCGCCAATCCTGTTTCAATCTTAAAGTTCTGTTCACCTACCCTGTCCTTGACCAGATGATAGATCTTCGGTCGCGCTTCAACCATGGACCTGAAAGCAGCATTTCCCCATTCACCCTTAAAGGTTAAATATTTTGGATCATCCGTCAAAAAATCTACAATCTCATAATGCCCCAAGTTGACCGCTCCTAAAAAGGGTGTCTGCACTTCGCTAAGCTTTCGGATAGAACTATAACCTAAATTGGTTAGGAAATTAACAGACTCAATTTTGCCACCAAAGATTGCGTAGCGAATGACCGAGTCATAGTCCCTTTCCTTTATATTATGAGCTCCAATTTATTTCAAATACTCAAGGACATTCACATTGCCGTACAACGCCGCACCATGCATCAACGATAAATTGTTCCCGGTTCTTAACTTCAACAATTGTTTACCTGTCAGGCTGAACTTAACGAGATCCTCTTCAGACCCAACACATGCCAAACGATAAAGACAATCTGCATTCTTAGTGAAAACCTTCTGTCCATGAATAGCCTCAAACGTATCCATATTCAAAACACATATAAACGGATGCCCGCCCAGGTCTTCTTCACTTACCCTAAAATCTTGAAAAGAGCGATTTATCGAAAAGTTGGATACCGGTCTGTTCGAATGGAAAAGTCCGACAGAGCTGATACCATTTTTATTTCTCCAACCCGATATAACCAACGCGGACTGAAAAAACTCGTCCTCCCAATAAAAAGACAATGGGGATTCAGCAGATTGCAAGAACTGCCGAGGAAACTCACCTTCTTCTAAACGAATAAGGTATTGGCCTGTATTACCCCGATTCTTAAATGAACCAAAATCACGGGATAGCTCGTATGTCCTTGGGTAATGGCAGCTATCCCAAAAAGATTCATCAAGAATTTCTAGCCCCCATTCTCCATCCAGAGGCAGGTAATCCTTAATACCATCTATCATTGAAAACGGCCTCGTTAAATCGAAATCATGGATCGAGTAGGTTATCGAATCGTGACTGTAAGTGAGCTTAGCAGATCCAAATATTCCAGGTGAACAAACGAAGAATAATGCCCATACGAGGTATTTCATTGAGAGAACTATCGTTCTAATAAGAAGACGCAGAAACGATATAAGTTCAAACTAACAAAGGCAAACCTAGATTGTGAACAGAGGATAATCGGGCTCTCGGATTTACTACCTAAAACATTTACGCATCAACATTTGCCACTTCCATTTCCTCAGTGGAACCTGCTTCACGGTTGAAGCGCATCGAAATCACCTTACTAACTCCGCGTTCCTGCATAGTAACTCCGTAAATAGTATCAGCGCTCGAAATAGTACGCTTATTGTGAGTGATGATTAGGAACTGTGAGTGTTTGGTAAATTGCCGCAATATATCCACAAAACGTCCGATATTCGCTTCATCCAAAGGTGCATCCAGTTCGTCCAAAAGACAGAACGGACTTGGCTTCACCATGTAAATCGCAAAGAGGAGTGCGACAGCCGTCATGGTTTTTTGCCCACCGGAAAGTAGCGAGATCGATTTCAATCGGGTACCGGGAGGTTGGGCAATAATTTCAATTCCTGATTCGAGAGGATCTTCAGCATCCTGCAGAGTCAAATCGGCTTTCCCACCACCAAATAATTTATCAAAAGTAAAAATGAAGTTCTCCCGCACCTGCTTAAAGGTTTCTTTAAACTGTGCGAGTGACGTTTGATTTATGTCATCGATGGCCGCGAGAAGTTGGTCCTTCGAATTCCAGAGATCCTCACTTTGAGTTTTTAGGAAATCATGACGTTCTCTTAATTCAGCATACTCTTCAATAGCCACCAAATTGACAGGTCCCATCGAATGAAGCTTTTTGCGAAGGGTATTCACCTCTTCCTTTATAGGCGACCAATCAGGCTCCTCCAAATTCTCTAGATCTTCTTCACTTGGCTCAGATACTTGGGGAATATTTTGCGGATCGGGAGCTTCCGCATCTTCTTCCTCAAGATCTAAAGAAAGTTTTTCGACCAGTTTTTGGTTTGCGACGAAATACTCTCGGCGCCAATCAATATCGGCCAACTCGATATCGTACTCACGCATGATTTCTTCAGAAAGAAAGCGCATTTGAGATTTCTTTTCGGCCAAAATGATCGCCTCCTTATTCAAAGATGCCTCATAGTTTTGAAGTTCTTTTCGATCCTCTGCCAGACTCACCTCTTTCTCTGAAATTTCCTTTTCCTGGGCCATGAGCTGTTCACGCAACTCGTTTGCAGAAGCTTGTGCCGTTTGTAACTCAACCGAAAGCTCAGTTGCCAAACCATTTTGTTCCTCAACTTGTTGAGCAAGCTCATTGGCCTGTTTACTAAGAAAACCTTTTTCATCATTTCGCTGAAGCCGAATACTTTCAATTTCAACTAATTGATCCTTCATCTCTTGAAGGCTTCTCTCCAAACTCTCCAGTTGCTGTTTCTTTGCCGCTAATTCGACGCGAACTTCAGAAAGTGCTTCTCGTTTTTGTTCACGTTCGTCTCGGAGTTCGATAAGTGTTTTTTCCGATTGATCTACGCCCACACGTTTTCCTTCGATCGCTTTTTCAGCCTGTTCCAGCTTATTTTTTGCACTACTGAGATTTTCCGAAGAGCGAGCCCGATCTCTCTCAATTTCTAAAATATTCTTATCGAGCAGAGTTAGGCGCTCACGGCTTTTTTCTACGGAAGAGCCTGCCGTACGTTTTTCAGATTCGAGAACGGATTCTTCACGGTGAATTTCTTGAATTCGAGTCTTAAGCAATTCAACCGTTTCCTTTACTTTATCGAGTTGTTCATCGACCTTTCGAGCAGCGGTTCGCTTTCCTTCCAATTCAGTTTCGTGTTGTCCAATTTTGGTCTTCAGATCCCGAATCTGGTTCCCACGCTCCAGTATGCTATCGGGCTCATTTTTGCTATGGCCCCCGATGAACCAGCCTCGGCGGTCAACTAAGTCACCTGACCTGGAAGCAACACGCGAGAAAGCAAATTGCGGGTTTGCCTTCCAATAGGACATAAAGGCTTCAAGATCATCGCAGATATAACACCCGGCCAACACACCCTCCAACGCCTGAGAAATACGAAATTCTTTAGAATCAACTACCGAATCTGCCCACAATAGAAATTCAGGTGTGTCGATAGTTTCACCGACTTTGAGTTTTTCTACAGGAAATTGAAGACAAGCTTTGCCGAGCTTACGAATCTCAAGCTGTTTTACCACCGATTGGGCGATTTCTGGGGAGTCGACGAGTAAGGCGTCCAACGATGCCCCTAGCAAAGCCTCCACTGCTCGGGTGTCATCGGATGACACTTCAATGTTTTTTGCCAGGAGACTAAATTCTCGAGTATCAACGACCGCATCAATTCTACCTTGAAGCAACGCCTTTGCTCCTTCGCTGAATCCTTCAAATTTTTTATTCAGATCGTTGAGGACATTGAGGTGAGCAGCCATCCGCGCCAATTGCCGATCCATATCCTGGATTTCAACTTGCAATCCACGAAAACCACCAAGTAGGTCCTCGGAGGACTTAACTTTGGTTTCAAGCTGCGCGCTTACTTCGGTTTTTTCAGAACCGAAAATAGTTGATCGACTATCTATATCCTGAAGTTGTTTTTCGAATACGCTCGTTTCATCTCTGAGACGATGTATGTCTTCATTTAATGAAGACTGCTTAACTTCATACGTTTTAAGAGCAACCTCGAGGTGAGATACGTCAGTCCTTGATCGTGCGATGGACACTTCGTTTTCGCTTATCAAACGCCGCTCATTCAAAAGATTAGCTTCAGCAGTCGCAATACGTGTTTGAACCTCGCTGAGATCATCGGTTCTCGATTGGTAAACTTCGTCGGAGTTACCAACCAGATCCAAATGCTGCTGACGAACTTCTACATCACCCTGCGATCGATTTTGTACCTCTTCAAGACGGCGAACCAGATTTTCAAGTTCCGAGTCTATTTGCTCAAGCCGATGGGTTACATCCTCGATTCTTGATTGCGCGAACTTTGATTGATTCTCAGCTTGGTCTTTTTTCGATCGAAGATCAAAAATACCCTGTTGCGCGACCTCCAAATTCGTATACAATTGCGTTCTGGAGTCTCGTTGCTCCTCAAGCCCAAGTTCCTTGGTATTTACAGACTTCCTCAAGGCTTCGACCTTACTTGTAAAATCTTTGCTGTGCTGACTTGCCGAATTAAGACTGGCTTGAATTTCGGAAAACTCATGACTACTCAACGATAGATCCAAATGTTTAAGTTGATGCGAAACACGCTTATAGCGTAGCGCTTTACTAGCCTGTCTTCGCAAAGAGCCAATTTGCCGGGATACTTCCTCAATAACATCGGTAACCCGTGCCAGGTTAGCGTCCACATGCGAAAGCTTGTTGAGGGCTTCTTTTCGTTGCGACTTGTAACGCGTGATCCCGGCCGCTTCTTCAAAAATGGTCCGGCGCTCCGTAGGGTTTGAGGAAAGAATCTGATCAATCTGACCTTGGATCATGAAGGAGTATGACACCTGCCCAACCCCAGTATCCATGAACAGCTTGCCTATGTCTTTGAGCCTGCACGATTTACCATTTATGTAATAATTGCTGGCACCGTCCCGAACAACGCTACGTTTAATCTCAACTTCGTGAAAGCCTTCGCCTAGCTGGGCTTCGCAATCGGAGAAAATAAGACTTACTTCACACAGAGAATGGGGTTTCCTTTTATCAGTCCCTTCAAAGATGACATCCTGCATCTTTCCACCGCGAAGAGCTTTAGCACTTTGTTCACCCAAAACCCACCGAATGCAGTCGGCAATATTACTCTTGCCGCAGCCATTCGGGCCAACGATAGCGGTAACTCCAGGTTCCAGCGATAGTTGGGTATAATCGGCGAAACTCTTGAATCCGTTGATCCTGACTTCCTTCAGATACATGGATAAAAGTTGGGTAGGTTTGTAATGCCTTGGCGATTCAGCAACCCTTAATTTCAGGAATCTACAACATCAATAATTTACCTACTGGTTACCCGACCAAATAAGTAAAACCCAATGGCCTGGAAAGTTATATTCGGGATCCATATGAGCAAATCCGGCCGTAGCGAAGGATTCTTTTCCAACCATCCCACGATGATAATCGCCAGATAGTAAATAAATGCCATACCCAGCGCCAGCATGATGTTGGCATAGCTCTCACTGCGCCCGACTTTGATACCTAAAGGAATTGCCAAAAAGGTTAATGACAAGACTGAGTAAGCCATCGCAAAATTGTGCTGAACCTGAGACTGAACGCGAATTATCTGTTCCCGCTTCTTCTGAGGATTCAGATTGGAATCCGTTAAGATCTTCGCTCTTTCTTCCAACAGGTCATTAAAATTTAAAGAAGAAAGTGTTCGGCTGTAGGTTGATTTCCCAAGAAAACCGGCAAGCGGGAGTTTAATCCTGCCTTTGTCGAAATTGATCGCAATTACAGGTTTATCCAAGCCGTCCGGGTCTTTTTGATCTCTATTTTCGGCATACCCATTAAAAACCGTTAGAATTAGTGCCTCCTGTTCAGCCTCGAAACTGAAAATGCCTCGCTGAGCCCGGACGAACTGGTGGACATTCCGGTTATCATCCAACTGCCAAATCCAGAAATCTCTCAATTCCGAATCCGTCTCTTCATTTATATAAATAACTCTGCCGGGAAATTCGCGGATGAATGTTTTTGCCACAATTAGTTTCAGTGGATCTTGACTGATCGTTTTAACCATTTGGCTTCTGTAGGCAGCCTTCGAATTGGGGGCAAAGTAGTGATTCACCATAACGGAACCCGCTACGCCTAACACCGCGATAGCCAAAATGGGAGCTGAGATACGCCATATACTCAATCCGGCACAACGCATGGCGGTGATTTCATTGTGAGCTGACAACTTACCAAGAACGAGCAAGATCCCCGTCAACATCCCTAACGGTAAAGCATAGGAAGCGACAAACGGCACGAGTGTGGCCAGCATCCCAAAGAACTGGTACCAATTCAGGTATCCAATACTAAGCAGCGGAACAACATCCTTAACTGCTCTGGCCATGAGCAAAATCAAAGTGAACAATCCAACCGACATAAAACAGGCGAATAACACCTTTCGGAAAATATATAAATTAAGCGTTTTCACCCTATCTTGTTGCGATCATTGAGGTACAGTACAAACAAACACCAGACTACTTCAACTTGACAATGCCAAATCTCCACAGTTTCCAATTCATCATTTTTGACAAGCGATGAAGTACCAACCTGATAAAAAACTCATCTACGGCGAAACCCTGGAGGAGCTGGAACAGTTTGCTAAGGAAAGCGGACAACCCAAGTTCCGTGCCAAGCAATTAACGGAATGGCTCTATAAAAGACGCGTCAGAACCTGGGATCAAATGACCAATCTGCCAGGGATTTGGCGGGCAAAGTTGGACGAAGCCTTTATCTTGGAGCCAGTCCAACCACTCTTTAATTCAGAGTCCAAGGATGTAACGAATAAGTTGTTGATGCAGTTGGGAGACAACGCGTTCATCGAAACCGTTCTCATACGTGCCCCCATGAGGGGAATCGGCCAAAAGGAGTCGAGAATCACCGTTTGTATTTCGACTCAAGTCGGCTGTGCTTATGGATGCAAATTCTGCGCCTCCGGGCTTTTGGGTTGGAAACGTGATCTGCTGCCAGGAGAAATCGTAGCTCAACTACTTCAGGTCTGTCATATGGAAGATGGTCGGACTCCAAGAGCAAAACCAGAAATCCCTTCATTTGATAATATTGTCGTTATGGGTATGGGCGAACCATTGGCCAACTACGACAATCTCATGAAGGCCATTCGTATCATCAACGCTGACTGGGGTCTCAAATTCGGTGCACGCAGAATCACCGTTTCGACATCTGGATTAGTGCCACAGATAAAAATGTTATCGGAAGAGGACGTCCAATTTCGCCTGGCGATAAGCCTCCATGGTGCGACGAATAAAGTTCGTAAGCAAATTATGCCGATAAATCGCAAATACCCTCTCGAAGAATTGTTACCTGCGGCTAAAGCTTTTGCTGTGAAACACGGACGTATGCTCACCCTGGAGTATATTCTAATTGAAGATATCAATGATTCTTTGGACGAAGCCAAGGAGCTGGTGAAAATTGCGAAAACCCTGCATGCCCACGTAAATTTAATTCCTTATAATCGCGTCGAGGGATTGGCTTGGAAGCGACCCAATGTGTTAAGACAGGACACCTTCGCCAACATCCTTAAAAAGGCCGAAATCTCGCACACAGTACGGCGTGAAAAGGGACACGATATTGATGCAGCCTGCGGGCAATTAAGATTAAAGGAAGAAGCCCCGGATCAACCGGATGGTGTGCGCATTGATTTTGCGGAAAACCAAGGAATATAAACTTTACATATCAACATATCAGGATACGTTGATATATAATATGAATAGCAAGGCCATTACCTCGCTCCTGCAATCGGGAAAGCCCATTAAGTCTCTTGAGTTTTTCCCACCAAAAACCGAAGAAGACACACGTCGACTGTTTTTGGCTGCTTCCCGCTTAAAAGAATTTGGACCTGATTTTGTATCGGTAACCTATGGTGCTGGGGGTTCTACAAGGAAACTTACTCAGGGGATAACTGCCCGTCTTCAAAACGAACTGGGTTGGCTAATGATGCCACACCTGACCTGTGTGGGTTCCACAAAAGATGAGTTAAAAGACATTGTTCAGAGTTTTTATGATGAAGGGTTTCGAAACATCATGACTCTAAGGGGCGATCCACCTAAGGGAGAGGACAAGTTTGTGCCGACCAAAGATGGATTCCGTCATGCCAGCGATCTGGTGGCTTTCATTAAAAAGTATTTTCCTGATATATGCCTGGGAGTAGCTGGATATCCCGAAAAACACCCGGAAGCACACTCGTTGGATGAAGATCTGAAGCATCTAAAATTTAAGGTCGATCAAGGTGGAGATTTCATAACGACACAGCTCTTTTATGACAATCAGCGGTATTTTGATTTCGTGAAGAAGCTCAAAGATCTAGAAATTGAAAAGCCAGTCTTACCTGGAATATTACCAGTTCTAAATGTCACCCAAGTTAAACGCTTCGGCATCACATTACCTGAACCATTGTATCAGCGTCTTAAAGAAACGGGCGAAGATAAATTAGCCCAGCGCGAAATTGGAGTAGCCTGGGCCGTGGAGCAGATCGCCGAACTACTAGATAATGGGGCGCCGGGTTTCCATCTCTACATCATGAATATGAGCAAGTCAGCTTTAGGTATCTTGGAAGGTCTAAAAGCCTATGGATATTTTAGGGAGTAAAACACCCAATTTACCCGCCTGCAAAAACGACCTGAAATCCTGCTTCTTGGAGGATACGCTGAACATTATCACGATTATCCCCTTGGACTTCCATCGTAGGCCCCTTCAAAGTTCCACCAACACCGCAGGAGGTTTTCAATCGTTTCAGTATTTGTTTCCGTTCCCGAAGCTCGATATGCTGCATGCCATAAACAACCGTAACCGTCTTACCTCCACGGCCGGATTTCTCGCGTTTTACGTCCAATCGACCTCGCGATTTCTTTTTCTCAACAGAAGAAGGTTTCGCAAGAGGTGCATCACCAGACGGCATCGATTTAAGCCCATCACTCGAAAGAGCCCCAAACGGATTGTTATCGAATGTATCTCCTCCGGAGACTGATAAGCGTTCTCTTTTCTTTCCCATCTCTAATTTAAAAACCGTTAATTCGCCTATTCTTCAATAAACGCTAATGCTTTTTGATAGCTTCGTTTGTCCAAGTAATGCTTCAAATGCCCTTTAATTTCTGTGCCTCTCTCTTTATTTAGCGAATCAAGCGAGAGGGTTGCGTTCAGAATTCCTTCTGAATCACCTGAGGCAGTGGCGGCCAATAGATCTCTAATAAGTGCTGATATATCTTCCTCGATCATTATTTCTTATTATGTGGTGCTGTTATTAAAAAATTGAATCTTATATCAATACAATATCTATCGGTGAGCTTGCAGGGTCTATTTCGTCTGAATACCTTTCAACCTTTTTTATCTCTATACCTATAAATGAAAAATCCCACATTCGCAACGTAATGGAACGCGGAGCTAATTGATCAATACTACGAAGACTGGGTGAAAGACCCCTCGTCCGTAGATTCTCACTGGTAAGCCTTTTTTGAAGGGTTTCAATTAGGCGAATCGCGAGAAGCGACATACATCAAGGAAGATGGCAGTCCCGGATGGTTGGAGAAAGCAAGTAAACAGACTGGTGTAGATAGCCTTATCTACGCATATCGTTCTTTGGGTCACACGGTAGCCAAAATAGATCCGCTAGGTCGGATTAATTTAGAACAGCCACGTTTGGAGCTGGAGAATTTAAATTTATCAGAGGACGACCACGAAGATATCTTTCAAACCGGACACCTCATTCATCAGCAATCGATGAAGCTTAAGGATATCATTGTCTTGTTAAATAATATTTACTGCGGCTCTGTTGGGGTCGAATACGTGCATATTCAGGAAACCGAAGTTCGTCGTTGGATTCAGAATCGAATCGAGCCCTCACAAAACATTCCCGATTTTTCAGCCGAGAAAAAATCCGTATCCTGACAAAGATAATGGAGGCTGAGAGCTTCGAACGTTTTCTCCATACTCGATATTTAGGTCAAAAACGCTTTTCACTGGAAGGTGCTGAAACACTAATAGCGGCATTGGATGGTATCGTCCAACATTCGCCGGTTCAAGGTGTTGAAGAAATATTAATTGGCATGGCCCACCGAGGTCGCCTCAACGTATTGGCCAATATTCTACGAAAGTCCTACGAATTTATTTTTGAAGAATTTGCCGAAAACTATATCGCATATACCGCATTTGGAGACGGTGATGTGAAGTACCACCTCGGCTTCCATTCCATGGTGACAACCAACGCAGGTCCACAGATTGAAATGCAAATCGCCGCAAATCCAAGTCACCTGGAAGCGGTTAACCCCGTGGTTCAAGGGAAGACGAGAGCAAGGCAACGAATTAGGGGAGACCTTGAACGCAAGAAAGTTTTACCAATTCTCATACACGGTGATGCAGCTTTTGCCGGCCAAGGCATTGTTTCGGAAACCCTTAACTTTTCGCAACTCCAAGGTTATCGAACCGGAGGAACCATCCATATCATTGTTAACAATCAAATTGGATTCACTACCCTGCCCCACGACGCTCGGTCTAGCGCCTATGCTACCGACGTGGCCAAGATGATCGAAGCTCCCATTTTCCATGTAAATGGAGACGATCCATCGTCAGTGGTTATGATTGTGGAACTAGCGCTAGAATTTCGCCAAAAATTTCAAAGAGACGTCGTTGTTGATATGTATTGTTACCGCAAGCACGGGCACAACGAGACAGACGAACCAGCATTTACTAAACCGACGCTTTACTAAGAAATTAAGTCCCATAAAAGCATCTCCCAGATTATGAGCGCCCAACTGGTTGAAGAAAAAACCTTATCAGTAAAAGGGGCCGCTCAGATCGAAAACAAGTTTCAGGAAACCTTGGAAACTGCCTTCAAGTCCGTGAAGCTAAAAAAAGAAATCTCGGAAGAGAATCATAAAAGTGCCGCTCAGTTTGAAATCCTTAATGAACAACCCCGCCCCAAGGGGCGAGGTATCAGAAGAGTGCGAGTTGTCTATCATCATGTAGTTTTGTGTATTCTTTGCCTTGGTTTTGAACGTAACTTCTTATGCTTTTCTCATCG
>Ga0114999_10001323_pt1 | contig 34639 bp, 36 predicted proteins | sample ArcticOcean_MG_C_3_FD_89820 | JGI IMG/M metagenome (GOLD analysis project Ga0114999, IMG submission 89820) | Marine microbial communities from western Arctic Ocean - ArcticOcean_MG_CB8_126 | ecosystem: Environmental > Aquatic > Marine > Oceanic | place: Arctic Ocean: Canada Basin | collected...
AGCAGCCCGTTAACTAGAGTATCATCTTCATGTCCAGGACCTGGATGGACCGGCACTCCTGCGTCTTTATCAATAACTAATAGGCTTTCATCTTGGAAAATAATGTTCAATGGGATTTCTCTGGCTATAACCTTTGATTGTTTAATTTCAGGAGTAGATATAGTGATTTCATCTTTAGAATATATTCGTTGAGAAACCTTACAGTCATTTCCGTTCAATTTTATGAAGCCTTCAACAATCAAGTGCTTAATTCTGCTTCTGGTTAACTCTAACGGCTGCTGAAATAGATAGGTGTCAATACGTGGGTGGTCTTTTAATACTGTCACTTTTACCAGCCCGAGGTTTGTTATATTATCATTCATTTTTAGACCTGTTGTTCATTGTATTAGCTTGAAGATTCACTTTTCTCTGTTAAAACTAAAAAACCTAATATAAATAATCCAACTACTATACTGGAATCTGCGATGTTAAATACTGGCCATATTCCTATGTCAATAAAATCTGTGACATGACCTAACCACAATCTATCGGACAAATTACCTAAAGCTCCGCCTAATTGCAACCCTAAAGACAATTTTATCAAGGTACCTTTATTGGAGTAAGATTTATAAATCCAAATTAATAAACCCACGGCTAAAGCCGATGCAAGAATCAAAGGAAAATTATATCCCTGGAATATCCCGAACAAACTTCCTGTGTTGTATACATGCGTAAACCTGAAAAAACCTGTGGCGGGAATAGATTGGCCAAATAGTAATAAATCTCTGATCAAAAATTTAGAAAATTGATCTGCTAACAAAACTACTGCTATAACTGAAAGCAACATAACAGGAACAGTACGTTTTTTATTATTTAGCACAGGCGACAACATAAATCATTACACCAAGTTTATCATGAAGTTTCTTATAGCATCACGCAATTCAACTTCTTTTCCTGTCCAAAAATGGTCTGCTCCTTCAATTATCTTCAAAGTTGTAGGTTCCTTTCTATCTTCAAAGAATTGGGTCAGTTGTTCAGAGTCACAAACATGATCATTGGATCCCGTTACAACCAATATGGGGACGGTTCGGTTAATCACATTCGATTCAATTAAAGCCTGAGTTTGAGGGGATATCAAAACGATTCCTGATATGGATTCAACTACACATTCTTGGCTCAATATTACACGCGACCCAAATGAATATCCGAGCAGAAAAGTTTTATCAGAGTTGGTGTTATTCAAGTTTTTTACAAAATTTAGAGCTCCCAGAATTTCCTTATATTCCTGGGTACCGTTTGTAAAATGGCCTTCACTGTTGCCTACTCCTCTAAAATTAAACCTTAGGGTCACAAACCCCACATCGCACAAATCGACAGCTGTAGAACTTATAACATTATTGTCCATATTTCCTCCGTTTTGCGGGTGAGGGTGGCACATAACTATTGAGGGATGATTATTTAAATCTTCAGGCATAGATAATATACCTTCAAAATTCAAATTATTTGCTGGAAATTTTATGTGGCTGTGTTTCATGATGGTTGAACCTCTTGTGAAATCAAAATAGATATTTTAGGATGTAGACTCATAATATCTTATTTAATTTACTAAAACTATCAACATTACTATAGAAACTTAAATCGTAACAAAGAGGGCAATATGAAAATAATAGATCTACGAAGCGATACACAGACTCAACCAACAGAACAAATGCGCAAAGCTATGTACGCCGCTGAAGTGGGAGACGATGTAGCAGGCGAAGATAAAAGCATGAATGCGTTAGAAGAAAAGGCTGCTCGTTTAATCGGGAAAGAATCTGCGATGTTCGTTACTAGTGGCACTCAAGGTAATTTAGTCGCTATATTAAGTCATTGCTCAAAAGCTGATGAAATATTAGTTGGCAGTGAATCGCATATATTTTGGAATGAAAATGCTGCTGTTTCATCTTTGGTCGGGGCTCAGACAAGAATGGTAAATAATGAAACAGATGGAACATTAAACATAGAACATTTGACAACTTCATTTCGACCTTCTTCTGGACCTCAATTCCCTTACACTACGCTAGTGTGCCTAGAAAACACTCACAATCGGTGCAATGGAGCTGCTATATCACCTGAACACACATCTGCAGTCGCTAAAATTACTCATGACAATGGCGCAGCACTCCACATAGATGGAGCCAGAATTTTCAATGCAGCAATAGCCCTTGAAACAGATGCTTCATATATAGTGAGAGATGCCGACAGTGTAACTTTTTGTTTATCAAAAGGACTCAGTGGTCCTGTAGGATCTCTACTTTGTGGATCAAAAGAGTTCATAGAAACTGCACGAAAATGGCGGAGAATGCTAGGAGCAGGAATGAGGCAAGCAGGGTCATTAGCTGCAGCAGGCATTGTAGCATTAGATGAAATGATAGATCGATTGTCGATAGATCATGACAACGCAAACATTTTAGCAAACAATATATCCAACATACCTGGTATCACTATAGATCCGGCCAACATCCAAACAAACATAGTAATATTTGAAGTGGATAACAAACTAACCAACACCGCAATAGTAGTCAATCGTCTGAAAGAAAAAGGAGTATTAGTGTCTACTTATTTCGGAGTCATATCCGGAGGCGGGTCATTTATCAGGATGGTAACTCATAGACACATTAACAGAAATGACATTGATGAAGCATCCAAAATTTTACGTTCTGTAATGGCAGATTTACGACAAACCTAGTTATATCTACTTATTAACCTTGAAAGCTGTAATCTGGTGATAAACCGTTTCTTCTATATCTCCAAGTCCAATAAACCATTCGGTTTTCTCTATTTGTATGAGAGACCCTTTGTGTTCTAATGCCTCTACTTTGTTTTTGAATCCTAATTCATAATAAGCATTTTTATTAATACTGAATATAATAATCCCATCTGTTTTACAAATTCTGATTATTTCATCAAGGCTGCTCGGTTTTGCATGGCCTAAGGCAAAAACACCTACTAAAGATACAGCATCGAATGTGCTGTCGGAAAAGTCCAAGCGTTCTCCTAATTTCATTTTTCTAACATCTTTATAAACATTTTTGGCTCTAGCCATGTCTAGCATTTTTTCTGAAAGATCTATCGCTGTTAAGTTTTTAAAGCCTGCTCGATGGATTTCTTCTCCGAATAAACCAGTCCCAGCTCCGGCGTCCAATATCACAGCACTAGCGTTTAAATGCTTAGCTAAGATCTCAGCAGTTTTCACAGGTAGCAGATATGTAATACCTCCAAGATCTGAATCATAATCTCCAGACCACGTGTCATATTTGGATTCTATTTCCAAATCATCAGTGGACGCGTACACATCGCCAATTTTGTCATCTAAATTTGCCATAATAACCGCTTCTCCTTTTTTTCTTTTAATAATTATTCTTTGTTTTTTTACTGGGTTAAACATTCAACATAATTTATACTAAAAAAGGATTATACATGTTACAATATAAAAAAGAATTTTAAATCAAATAAGACAATCCACAGAAACCTATCTTCCCGATTGCGCATTTTTAAATTCTAAAAATAAGATCGGGCTAAGGCAGTTACTTGGCTCCATAAATACAAGGAGTCCCTACAGTGGATTTTAAACAATTTAACCTATCTCATGCAATTTTAGCTGGGATTGAAGGCCTCGGATTCATAACACCAACACCTATTCAAGAACAATCCATTTCAGACATAACAGCAGGACATGATTTCTTAGGTCTAGCCCAGACAGGTACTGGCAAGACTGCGGCTTTCATGATACCTACGTTAGAAAATTTGTCTAAAGAGCCAAATAAATCAGTTACTGGTCTAATATTAGTTCCCACCAGAGAACTAGCAGAACAAGTGTTTCAAGATGCTAGAGCATTAGGTAAACATACTCATATTAAAACAATGTCTATATACGGAGGCGTAGGTAAGTGGCCTCAGACAAAGAAACTCAGACAAGGTGTTAGCCTAGTTATAGGTACTCCTGGAAGAGTATTAGACCATATTAGAGACGGCAATCTAATACTTGATAAAGTTCAAATGGTAGTTCTGGACGAAGCTGACACTATGTGCGACATGGGATTCTTACCAGATGTAAGCACAATATTACAAGAAACTCCAAATAGCCGCCAGACTCTACTTTTTTCAGCAACCATGGCAAAAGAAATTCGCCAGCTAGCATCTAAATTCATGCGTGAACCAGTGACTGTTCAATTGGGTTCATTAAATGCAGCTCCAAGTATCTCTCACGTGATGTTTCCCATTTCTAGCAGCTTAAAAAAACCACTGCTATTGGACATAATAAAAGAAACAGCAACGGGTAAAATTCTTATATTTACGAGAACAAAACATAAAGCGAAGCAACTGGCTGACGACTTATATCAAGAAGGATACAAAGTTACTTCGTTGCAAGGCAATTTGTCACAAGCTCAAAGACAAAGAGCTATGGAAGGATTTAGACTCAATAAATTCGATATCTTAGTTGCAACAGACATTGCTGCGCATGGAATAGATGTTGCAGAAGTCACTCATGTTATTAATTACGATATGCCTCATGGAGTTGACGACTATACTCACAGAGTCGGACGTACAGGAAGAGCTCAAAAAATAGGGGAAGCATTCTCTTTGCTCACACCTGAAGATAAAAATGTTCTTTTTTCAATTGAAAAAAGCTTAAATGAACCTATCGAATATCGCACTTCTAAAACCTTCGATTATGGAGTATTCAAACCAGAAACCATCTTAAGATCTTCAAACCGAAATGATCAATATAGCGACCGAAGGTCAGCTGTGAAATCCTTTAAAACTAGGCGTCCAAATTCACAATTCCAAGAACATACTAGAAACAACTCCAGAAGTTCGGCATCTTCTGATAAAAACAGTAATCGGTATCCTACAGATAAACCGTTTAATTCTAGACGTCCAAATTCAAAATTCCAAGAACATACTAGAAACAACTCCAGAAGTTCGGCATCCCCTGATAATAATAGTAACCGATATCCTTCAGATAAAACGTTTAGAGAAATGATTGATGTTCAATGCGCCCAATGTGGTAAGGACGCTCAAGTTCCGTTTAAACCTCGTGGTGATAGGCCCGTCTTTTGCAATAACTGTTTCAGGAGTTCCGATTTAATTGATAAAAAGGACAACAGGTATACTTCTGATAAATATACTAGTTCTAAACGTCCAAATTCAAAATTCCAAGAACATACTAGAACTGGAACTCCAAATTCTCGGTTTCAAAGGCGTCCTGGAGAAAATGACAAGAACTCTGAAAGCCAAGACAGACCCTCTAATGGATATTCATCTAACAAACAAAGTGATCAAAAATCAACTGCTTTTAGAAAGAACCCCAAGTTTCCAACGTCTGGCGCAACGAGAAGTAAAAAACAACGTTCGAAGTTTAATGGGCCACCTCGCTAAAAGCTCAACTAAACTTTCGCAAAAGGCATTAACCAACGTTAGTATATTTACTCTTGGATAATAGGGAGAACTTCTTCTACAAAGAGCCTCATAGAAGATCTTACTTGGGTGTCTGTAAGCAATCCACCGATGTTAAACCACCCCATTAATTGTTGAAAATCAAATTTTTCTTTAAACCGTCGAATTTGATCGGCACATTCTTGAGGTGTTCCAAATATTGAATACTCACTGTGCACATCTGAAAATTTAATTGAATTATACCTATCTAAAGATTTTGCAATGCCAGCATTCTTAATAGAGGCGCGTTTGGCAGCAGGAGAGAGATATATATTTTTTAGAGTATTGACGTAATTAGACCAGGACTTTTTTATAGGTTCTAGCCCATCAGAGTCATTCTTATCATAAACATAAATCGGAGCATTTACTGTTACATCATGAGACGTACCATTAACATTCTTATTAGATTTATGCTTCCTATAAAATTCCAGCCCATCTAAAACTTTATCAGTAGAAATGATCATCGGAGTAACTAATATATTATAGTCAAATTTGCTGGCATACTCAAAAGAATCTTGACTGTTAGCTGCAATGTATATTTCCGGATGTGGCCGTTGCGTAGGTTTTGGAACTACATTGACGTCCACTATATCGTAGAAGTTACCATTGTAATTTACATTACTATCTGACCACGACTGCAATATTATTTCCATTGATTCTTCAAATTTATGCCTAGTATCGTCAGGATTTATTCCAAAGCCTTCTAAATGAGACGGCATCGAACCTCTGCCGGCCCCAAAAACTGCTCTACCGTTTGAGATAACATCTAGAGTTGCTATTTCTTCAGCTAAACGTATTGGGTGATGCAGAGGAATTAAATTAACTGCATTACCAATTTTAATATTCTCAGTCTTTTGTGCTATGGCCGCAGCAATTAACAACGGGGCAGACATAACTGAAAACTCTGATTGAAAATGCAATTCTGCTAACCACGCATTATCAAATCCTAATGAATCAGCGTACACCACTTGATCTATAGTTTCCTGTATTCTAACAGGGGTGCTTTGGAACTCTGCACACGGTAATTGATAAAAAACACCTGTTTTCATTAATACTCTCTATAGCGGAATATTACCGTGTTTCTTGAAAGGTAATTCTTCCGATTTATTTTTCAACATTTCTAAGGCTTCAATAATTTTAAATCTCGTATCCTTTGGATCAATCACATCATCCAAGAAACCTTTTTCAGCCGTTACGTAAGGATTCGTTATTTTTTGCGCATAGCTGTCGATTAATTCTTTTCTAACTTGTTCAACTTTATCTCCTGCGTTATTGATCTCGTCTCTGTGTATTATGTTGACGGCTCCCTCAGGTCCCATCACTGCTATCTCTGCAGAAGGCCACGCCAAATTTATATCTGCCTTTAAATGTTTGCTACCCATCACTATATAAGCTCCACCGTAAGCTTTTCTAATTACCACACTGATTTTTGGTACTGTAGCTTCTGAGTAAGCATATATCAGTTTAGCTCCATGCCGTATTATGCCCCCATATTCTTGATCTACTCCGGGTAAAAACCCAGGTACGTCTATAAGTGTTACAAGTGGGATATTAAAGCAATCACAAAATCTCACAAATCGGGCAGCTTTAGTCGATGCATCAATATCTAAAACTCCAGCCAAATGATTGGGCTGGTTTGCGACTATCCCAACGGTTTGTCCATTCATTCTAGAAAACCCTATTATGATATTTTTAGCGAATGAATTTTGAACTTCCAAAAACTCATCATCTACTAGTTCGTATATCACATTTTTCATATCATACGGGATTTTCGGAGAATCGGGAATTATGTTCCGTAATTCATCATTAGTATCAGGTTTCATAGGGGCATAAATTTTCGACCCAGGAATTGATCTATTATTGGCCGGCAAGAAGCTTATGAGTCTTCGTACTTCAGTAAGTGTTTCTTCTTCGTTTTCACCTATAAAGTGCGCTACTCCGCTTTTAGTGGAATGAGGGGAAAAACCTCCTAGAGTTTCATGGTCTACATCCACCCCTGTAACGGTTTTTACCACATCAGGACCTGTAATATACATCTGTCCCGTTTCTTTAACCATAAAAATAAAGTCAGTGATGGCAGGTGAATACACAGCTCCACCAGCCGCAGGGCCCATAATTACTGAAATCTGAGGTATAACGCCGGAATACATAGTGTTCCTTAAAAATATATCCCCATATGCAGCCAAACTAAGAGTGCCTTCCTGTATTCGGGCTCCACCGGAATCATTAATTCCTATGATAGGACATCCCGTTTTAGCTGCTAAATCTATAACTTTACATATTTTTTGGCCGACTGCTTCTGAAAGAGATCCTCCAAAAACTGTGAAATCCTGAGAAAATGCAAAAACTTGTTTGCCATCAATCAAGCCATACCCTGTAACGACGGCATCTCCTAAAATTCTTTTTTCGCCCATTCCAAAATCTACAGCACGATGAACTACAAAGGGATCTAATTCTGTAAATTCCCCATCGTCCATAAGTAGCTCTAATCGTTCTCTAGCTGTTAATTTACCTTTCTTGTGTTGTTGTTCAATTCGTGACTCACCGCCACCTAATTTGGATTCTTGACGCTTAGTCTCTAAAATTTTCAAGTTTTTTTCTATGGGAGTCCCATCTTGTTCCACATTACACCTCACGATTGAATTACATACTAGCAGAGCCAAATACAAGTCGCAATCAGCTCTAAAATGTTAAAATTCAAAAAACACTCCAGATTTAAGGTATTACTATGAAACTTAACGAACTAACAGTATCAAATAACGAGAAAATTGTATGGGGTAAAAGAACTTATCTTATGGGTATTATAAATATAACACCCGACTCTTTTTCCGGAGATGGAATTTTTGAAGACATTATTGGTGCCACAAAACAGGCTGAGTTGTTTGAGAGTCAGGGAGTTGATTTTATAGACATTGGAGCTGAATCAACTCGCCCCCTACACCATCCTATTAATATGGATGAGGAATTATCAAGGATTGTGCCTGTAGTTGAAGCTATTACTAAAGCAGTGTCAATTCCGATTAGTATAGACACTACAAAGGCAAAAGTTGCAGAAGAATGTTTGAAAGTAGGAGCCCATATAATCAATGATATCTCTGGTTTAAACGCAGATTCAAACATGGCTAAAGTAGTATCATCTGCAAATTGTCCTATAATCATCATGCATAATAAAAAGAAACCAGTATATACAGACCTATTATTAGAAATAAGAAATAAGCTACAAGAAAATATAAGAATAGCCGTAAAGAACCGCATTGATCCTTCAAATATAATCATAGATCCAGGTTTTGGATTCGGTAAAACTCCAGACGACAATTTACAAATTTTAAATAATCTAGAAATGATTAACCCTGGGAAATTTCCAATACTTCTTGGGACATCTAGGAAATCCACAATTGGGCATATACTAAATTCACCAGTAGAATCTCGAATTGAAGGAACTTCTGCTACTGTATCAATCGGAATCAGTAGAGGAGCTGATATAGTAAGAGTACATGATGTATATCAAATGAAACAAATAAGTATGATGACTGACGCTATAGTTAGAGGTTGGAGGCCTGAACATTGGAACAACCCATAACAGTATTCTTAGGCCTTGGATCCAATTTAGGTGACAAATTAGTTAATATCCAAGCAGCATGCACAACTTTATCCACACAGGTTGGCCCGATCCAATCAATGTCATCAGTTTATGAAACACAACCTTGGGGTAATCTCAATCAGGACGTGTTCTTAAATCTAGCGCTGGAAATATGTACTGTTTTACCTCCGATACATCTTTTAAAAACAATAAAACAAATAGAAACAGATCTTGGCAGAATTAACTCTTCAACGATATACGGGCCTAGAATGATTGATATCGACATATTATTTTACGGAACAAGTATAATACGAATACAAAATCCTGATTTATCGATACCTCATTTGTTATTACAATATAGACACTTTGTTTTATCACCATTGAATGAAATAGCTAGTTCATTAGTTCATCCAGTGTTAAAATTATCAGTAAAAGAAATGGCTGAAATATTACCAGAAGAACACAAAATGCCAAAAAAATATCTGTAAATAAATATTAGCAGAACAAAACACAACTGGTTGACATTTCAAATAAACTAAAGCATATTAAAACACGTTGAATTCCTGTGGAGTTCTATAAGAAAAGGAGCATTTAAATGCCTGAAAAACAATTAATATTTGACCAAACAGCTCGCACCAGTTTAATGAGAGGAGTAGACGCCTTAGCTAAAGCGGTTAAAGTCACTCTAGGACCGAGCGGTAGAAATGTACTGCTAGCGCGTGTTTGGGCATTGCCTGTGGTATGCAGCGATGGAGTCACTATAGCTAAAGAAATAGAGTTGCCCGACCCTTATGAAAATATGGGAGCCCAAATAGTAAAAGAAGCTGCTGCCAAAACAAATGATATGGTTGGCGATGGAACAACCACCTCAATCGTCCTAAGCCAAGCCATGATTAGAGAAGGCTTCAAGAATGTAGCAGCTGGAGCAAGTGGTATAACCTTAAAATCCGGCATCGATAAAGCAGTGAAAGTAGTAACAGCTGAAATTGCCGCAGCAGCTACACCAGTTAGCACTAAAGAACAAATAAATAAAGTTGCAGCACTATCAGCGCACGAAAATGGCATAGCAGAATTAATAGCAGAAGCTATGGATAAAGTTGGCAGAGAAGGGATAATAACAATAGAAGAATCTAATACATTAGGAGACGAAATGGAAATCGTTGAAGGAATGAGATTAGACAGAGGATATTTATCTCCGCATTTCGTGTCAGACACTGAAAAAATGGAAGTGTCATTAGATTCACCGTACATCTTAATCACCGATCAGAAAATAACAACTATTCAATCTTTAGTTCCAATACTTGAAAAAATATCTCAGTCAGACAATAACTCACTAGTCATAATTGCAGAAGATATTGAAGGCGAGGCTCTTTCTACATTAGTTATAAACAAGTTAAAAGGCGCTCTCAATTGCGTCGCAATTAAAGCACCTGGATTTGGAGACCGTAGAAAAGCATTATTAGAAGATGTAGCAATATTGACTGGATCTACTGTCGTAAGCCCCGATACAGGGTTATCACTAGAGACTACAGAGCTTCATGATCTTGGAAGAACTCGGAGGTTTATAGCTACCAAAGATGAATCTTTCATAGTAGAAGGATCTGGTAACGAAAAAGGCGTAGCAGACAGAGTTGAACAACTCAAAGTTCAAATTGAAACAACCACATCGGATTATGATAGAGAAAAAATACAAGAACGATTAGCTGCACTTGTAGGAGGAGTAGCTGTTATCAAAATCGGAGCCTATACTGAACCGGAATTAAATGAACGTAAGTCTAGAGCAGAAGATGCTTTATCAGCAACTCGTGCGGCAGTAGAAGAGGGCATCGTTGCAGGAGGAGGAGTGACTTTAATTAGAGCTCATCACGCCTTAACAAAACTACAACAGGAATTGACAGGAGAGGAAGCTTTAGGCGTAAAAATAGTCCAAGAAGCACTCAGTGCTCCGTTATCTGTGATAGCAAAAAATGCCGGTTTCCCAAGTGAAGTAGTAATTGATAAAATTCAAAATTCAGAAGGAAATATGGGATTTGATGCAGAAACAGGAGATTATACAGACTTAATCGCCAGAGGCATTATCGATCCTGCTAAAGTAACAAGAACAGCCATTGAAAATGCTGGAAGTGTTGCGGGAATGTTATTAACCACACAAGCAGTAGTAACTGAAATACCAGTTTTTGTTCCACTACCAGCCGATATAAAAAGTTTCATGCGAGATTAGCACTACATGGGGTATGCCGACGTATATTATCGCCTTGTCAATGCATTATGTTAAGCGGAGTATTGGCTAAGGAAACTATATTAGAATATATACAGTTGTATCCCCCTTTAATTGAAAAATTTGTAGATTTAAATACTCAAATACAGCCTAATGGATTTGACCTAACTTTAAAGTCAATCCAGTCTTTGTCTGGAATTGCACAATTAGGAAAAACTAATGAATCCCGTATATTACCGGAAACAACGGAATTAGTTTTAGACAATGACGATTACTACAACATACCGCCTGGGTCGTATATTGTGACTATCAACGAAATAGTGAATTTACCAAATAACATCATGTGCCTCGCTAAACCACGGTCCAGTTTATTACGCAGTGGTATATCTGTGGAAACAGCAGTATGGGACGCAGGTTATACAGGACGTTCACAATGTTTGCTTATAAACACTACGAATATGCCATACCGATTACAAAAAAACAGTAGGATTATACAAATGATTTTTTTCTTTTTGGACCAACGTGTTCAAGAAGGTTACTCTGGAATTTATCAAAACGAAAACTTGAGTAAATAGTAAGTAATTTTAGAAATGGAAATCTCCACTGCAAAAATCAAAGCTTTAGCTAAAACACATGGATTCGACTTAGTCGGAATTACTGACAATCTAGATTTTTCCGAACCTAGGTCTCTAGCAATTGAACACATAAATAAAAAAAACATGGTCGGGCTGGACTGGTACACAAGTTCTAGAGTAATCAGAGGTACTTCTCCATCTGAATTGTTGCCTGAAGTAAAATCTATAATTAGCCTTGGAGTAAATTATTACAAAAACAACCACAATGACAAATCAATGTCGGGTAGCGTAGCTCTATATGCGCAAGATAAAGATTATCATAGACTTCTAAAAAAAATGATGCGGAACTTAGTATTAGATATTAACGATAATATTAATACAGATATAATAGCTAAATGGTACGTAGATGACGGCCCTATGTTAGACAAATCAGTAGCATTCAAAAGTGGTATAGGGTGGTATGGCAAAAACTCAAATATTTTAACCAAAGCATATGGTTCATGGGTTTTACTAGGACAAATTCTGACTAATTTAGAATTGAAACCTGATATCCCAATAAAAACCAACTGCGGCACTTGCACTCTGTGCATAGACCATTGCCCTACCGGCGCAATTATAGAACCTTACATTGTAAAAAACTCTTTGTGTATTTCTTATTTAACAATAGAACACAAAGGACCCATACCTATAGAGATGCGTAAAGACATTGGGAATTGGATCTTTGGATGTGATATATGTCAAGAAGTATGTCCTGTTAACAAGTTTGCAAAACCCGCTACGACTACAGGGTTAAAATTGTCAACATTTTCCAACTTAGATTTATCAGAAATTTTACTTATGGATGAAAGCAGCTTTAAAATAAAATTTGCTGGCACTCCAATCATGAGAACTAAATTATCAGGGTTAAAGCGAAATACATGCATTGTTATAGGCAATCGCCGTTTGTTTTCTTGCATACCTTCACTAGAAAAATCTATTCGAGACGAGGATTCTGTAGTTAGGAGTCACTCTGCATGGGCTCTTGGTCAATTCGAATCTAATTTCACTAACAATATCTTAAAATCAGCTTTAAACAGCGAAGAAGAAGACTCCGTAAAAAATGAAATCCAATTAGCCATTAGTAAATAAGAAATGGCTAATTGGATTTCCGGATTTTTTTCATCTCTTCTTCAAGTAAATAAAAGTCTGCTTTAGGTAATAAATGCAAATTACCTTGAAAAGCTAATGGCCAATCTTCTGGAGCCCATCTTTTGACATATTCTAATCTTGGGGCAATTTGATAGGCGTCAATATATTCATGGTCTTGAAGTAAAACTTCAGATCTAACTCCTATTTCATACGTCCATCTATCATTTAATTTCCAAGGCCATGAGCCTTCGGCAATTTCTCTATATGAAGATGTAACGAACCCTGTAGCAGAAAATTTCTTGCTACTTTCAACGTAAAACAATATTCGATCTCCGGATTCTATCCGTTGGATTTTACGCCTATGTTCTTCTCTTAGAGGATAATTTTCAAAACCATGGTCTTTTGTACCATTAAAACTTTCAATGTCTGATACCACCATCCAAAAGTTTCTAGGCGCATTAGATTCGTTTTTGGTCTTCGCTCTTTGATTATTCATATTCATCAACCAATTCTTTGATAAGCCTATTTTACAACAGAAATAATGTTCTATAAATATATTTGTTTGAAATTTTAATTTAGTGTAGTATTTGAGACAACATTCTATACAGCAGGAATATATTATGACTCCTAACAAAGAACGAATCGCAGCCATAGTCGGAGTAGCCGAATCAGATGAAATAGGAAGAGTTCCTAATAAATCTTCTCTCCAACATCATGCCGAAGCAGCCTATAATGCACTTGAAGATGCCGGGTTAAAAATATCCGACATAGATGGGCTATTCACAGCAGGGTTTTCTACACTTCTGACTGCAGAATACTTAGGAATAGAACCTACTTATACAGATAATACATCTGTTGGAGGATCATCATTTGTCATTCATGTAGCACACGCTGTTGCAGCTATTCAGGCTGGCTACTGTAGTGTAGCTCTTATAACCCACGGCCAAGCAGGAAGGTCCACTAGAGCTCGAATACCTGCCGATCCCAATCTCCCAATTGCACAATATGAAACCCCTTATGGGTTTATTGGGCAACCTATAAATTATGCTTTAGCCTGCTCTAGATACATGGATAAATATGGTGAATCTCTTACAAGGGAAGGAATGGCTGAAATAGCAGTCTCCACGAGAAAATGGGCTAATCTAAACCCCAAAGCCTTAATGTATGAAACTCCTATGGATTTTGACGAATATCACAATTCCAGATGGATTTCATGGCCATTTCACCTACCTGATTGTTGCCTACAAACTGACTCTGGCGCAGCAATCATTGTCACTTCAGCAGAAGTGGCCAACAGATTAAAGAAAAAACCTATTTGGGTTTTAGGGGCCTCAGAATCACATGACCACAACATGATTAGCATGATGCCTGATATGACATCTACCGTATCAAGAATTACCGGACCATTAGCGCTAGCTAAAGCTGGAATAACCCATAGCGATATAGACCTGACTATGATTTATGATTCTTTTACTTACACAGTAATGGCATCTTTAGAAGGTTTAGGATTTTGTAAACCTGGCGAAGCCGCTGATTTTGTAAAAGGTCAAAGAACTGCTCCTGGGGGTGATTTTGCTTTAAACACTAACGGAGGTGGCTTATCATACAGCCATCCTGGAATGTACGGTAGTTTTCTGCTTGTAGAAGCTGTCAGGCAATTACGAGGAGAAGCTGGCGCGAGACAAATAAAATCTAAGCACGACAATTCCAAAGACCCTCAAATTTCATTAGTGAACGGCACAGGAGGATCTCTATCTTCCACCGGCACTGTCATATTAGCCAGAGATTAAGAAATGGAAATAGTCATTATTGGATTACCCCAAAGTGGTAAAAGTTGTCTTTTTGATGCACTCACGCAAGGTGTTTCAGCAAGTTCCGGTATTGGAAATGGAATAGAAATGCGCATAGGAACAGCTAAAGTCCCAGATTATCGCCTAGATGAATTAGCAAATATTTACAATCCTCAAAAAGTTATACAAGCTGAAATAAAGTACTGGGATCCACCCGGAATGGAAAGCGGAGTGTCTACAGAGCAGGTGTCCGGCAGATATCGTAATATCTTACAGTCCGCAGACGCATTACTGGTCTGCATACGAGCATTCGAAAGCCCTTACATACCACATATTAAGGGAACAGTAGATCCCGTCAGAGATATAAATACAATATTAGAAGAATTAATGTATTCAGACTTAGAAATGGCAGAAAATGCTATCACTAGATTGTCCGATAGTATTAAAAAAGCAAAACCAGAAGAACGGCAAAGCATAGAACGCCAACACGAAACCATGACGCAAATCAAAGATGGCATAGAAAAAGGCGATCCCGTATTATCTCTAATGTCATCTTTATCTGATGTTAATTTTCTGTCTAATTATCAATTTTTAACCAACAAACCAATCATAGTTGTATACAATGTGAATGAATCAGACCCATCAATCTCATCCATCGACCAAATTCAGTCTTATTCCGGAGACTTGATTGAAATTTCAATACCAGCCCGAACTGAATCTGAACTAGCCCAAATGCCTGAAGAGGAAGAAAAAGAGTTCCGAGAAGATTTGGGACTAACAGAATCAGCTTGTGATCAAATAATACAAGCTACATACAAAGGGTTGAGCCTCATTTCATTTTTGACAGTCGGAGAAGACGAAGTCCGAGCATGGCCTATTAAGTCCAGCTTCAATGCACCCGAGGCAGCTGGAGCCATTCATACAGATTTTATAAAAGGCTTTGTTAAAGCTGAGGTCGTATCTTACGAAAATTTGTTAAAATGTAAATCATGGGCTCAAACTAAAAAAGAAGGACTATGTAAATCTGAAGGTAAAACCTACATTGTCCAAGATGGGGACATTATAAACTTCCTGATAAACCAATAGTTTTTGTTGCACCAATGCCTGACATAAATACTTTTACAATACGATCATATATAGAAAACGATCATCCAAAAGTATGTTCCATTTTTAAAAATGGTTTATTGAATTTAAACTACCCGGAAGGCTTTGATATCGAGCCCTATATAGAAGAATCTCTTGCCACTGATTTAAAAAATATTGAAACTGTATATATGCTAGAACCCGGTTCTCATTTCTGGTGCGCAGCCAATGACACAGACATCGCCGGAATAGTAGCTATAAAAAAGATTACTGATGAAGTAGCAGAATTAAGACGAATGAGCGTGTCAGATGAGTTTCGACACCATGGAGTAGCAACAAAACTTCTAAAAACGGCAGAAACATTCTGTGTAGAAAATAACTATAGCAAAATCAAACTTACAACTACCAACATGCAAATTCCTGCCGTGAATTTATATAAAAAATTCGGATTTACCAAGTACGGCAAAGAAGCATACTCTTTAATAACAGCATATCATTTCCAAAAACTTCTAGCCGATATTCCTTTAGACAAATCAGATAGGTTTAGCCAAACTTAAATGATGTCCATCCGGATCTCTAAGATGAATATATCTTTCGTTCCAAATTGCATTTTGAGGTTTGTTCTCAATACAAATCTTTGCGGAAATTAATCTGTCATAGATTTCATCAACATCTTCAACATGAATAATAAACCTACCCCAATCTGTGTTAATAAAATCATTAGTCTGATTCAGATTGAGATAGGAATTAGACAACTTCAATGTAGAGAATTGTGATTCAGTTCCACCAAAAATTACAGGTAATCTGAGTATGTCCGCATAAAATCCCAATGATATCGCCATATCTTGGATATTCAACGTAACAGCGTTTATATCGTTGAGCATGAATTTATGGAGATATTATGTTTTTTTTTGACTTTAACATACCGTACATAGTACCCAGAGCACTCATACTGCCAACGTACAAAGGTCCAATAAATATAGCAATCCACAACAATGATTGAGTTCTACGTTCCAAATCCATAGTTTGGCTTAACACAAGAGTGCTAATCACGATAGTAATAGCTGCCAAAATGCCCATTATAAGGCCAAATTTTAAACCAAAGGATCCAGTTTCTTTGACTGACCCGTGGCGTTTTTTTGCTATGATGTAGCTGCTAATAAACGGGCTCAATGGGGTAACAAACAATATTGCAAAATGCAACACTGGCACCGGCAAAAGTATGAAAGACAATGCAGACAGAATTAGCATTGCTCCATAAGACATAAAAACAGATTTCAACATATTATTTTATTGCTCCTGTACACCAATATTACTATTTACAAATAATACCATACCCCAATCAGGAGATTTTATAACTTTGCCTCGATAAACATTGAATCCAAAATACGGCTAATCAGTGTTTGACAATTATATTTAACATTATTAAACTGGATATATGGAAAATAAATTAAATGCCTGTCATTGTATGTGTCCTCCTAAATGAGAGGGTAGTTTCCGTTCGAATTGATTAAACACCCTCCTTAACACAAGAGAGGGTGTTTCATTTTAAGCCCTAAACAACATATAAAAGGAATAACAAATGAGCCAAAAACCGATAGCACTTACTCCTGCCCAAGTTAAAAGATATTCTAGGCACCTCATAATGAACGACGTTGGCAGCGTAGGGCAACGAAAACTTTTAGACGCAAAGGTTTTGATTCTAGGAGCTGGGGGGCTAGGCTCGCCTTCTGCAATATATTTAGCACTAGCAGGTGTTGGAACCATTGGGCTAGTTGATTTTGATGTCGTAGATTTATCCAATTTACAACGCCAAGTCTTACATCACACTGCAGATGTTGGAAGACCAAAGTTACAGTCAGCCAAAGATAATATATTATCGTACAACCCCGATATTAATGTGGTTTTGCACGAAACTCGGCTTGAATCTGATAATGCTATGGATATAATTACCAATTATGACATGGTAATAAACGGAGCTGATAATTTTGCAACCCGATATTTGGTAAATGATGCGTGCTATCTATTAGGAAAACCTTTAGTAGATGGAAGTATCTTGATATTCGATGGCCAATCGACATTATTCACACCAGGCAATGGATGTTATAGGTGCTTATTCCCATCACCTCCCCCTCCTGGTATGGTTCCAAACTGCGCTGAAGCTGGAGTATTAGGGGCACTAACAGGACTAGTAGGGAGCATCCAAGCAACTGAAGCATTGAAGTACATTTTAGGTATAGGCCAGAGCTTGGAATCCAGATTATTAATCATAGATGCCCTAAGCATGACATTTAGGGAATTCAAACTAAGGCGGAACCCTAATTGCCCACTTTGTGGAGACAAGCCTACTGTCACAGAATTAATCGACTACGAAATTTTCTGCGGTATAACTGCAGATAGCCCCACGATGTCTTAATGTTGATCCAACAAACACTATCACATACCTGTTTCAATTGTTGTTGTTGCCACTGTTGTTCTCCGTAAACAAGAGGGATACACCAACGCATGATTTCAAACTCCCTCTTAATAACAAGAGGGAGGTTTTTTTACACCAGCATCAAGGAATATAAATATGACTAAAACATTCACTCACAACTCGGTTCAAGATAGCATTCTCGATACTATAGGCAATACTCCAATAGTTAAATTAAATCATTGTAGTCCCAATCCTAACGTTGATATTTATGTGAAATTAGAAGGACAAAATCCTACCGGATCCGTAAAAGATAGAATAGCACTGAAAATGATTAATGAAGCGGAATTCCATGGGGAAATATCTACCACTCGTACTATTCTAGAACCTACGAGTGGCAACACTGGAATCTCAATCGCATTAGTAGGGAAACTCAAAGGTTTTAAAGTAAAAGTGGTTATGCCTAGCAATGTAAGTTCAGAACGTACACAACTCTTAACAGCATATGGCGCAGACATAGTCTATTCTGAAGGAGAAAAAGGCAGCAACGGTTCAATTGAGTTAGCTCAGGATATTCTAAGTAAAAATCCTGAAGACTATTACATGCCTTACCAGTACGGTAATCCAGCTAATCCACGAGCTCATTATGAAGGAACAGGACCAGAAATTTTAGCAGCAGTCCCAGACCTAGACGTTTTCATTGCGGGATTAGGCACAGGCGGAACTTTAACAGGTACAGGACAATATTTAAAAAATAAAAACCCTGAAATAAAAATTGTTGCGGTCGCTCCAGAGCCGGATGATTTAATATCGGGGTTACGTAGATTAGAAGATGGATTTATCCCTCCTGTTTTGGACATCAATGTTTTAGACTCAAGACTTCTGATAAGCAGCTTTGATGCGTTTAAAACAACAAAAATATTACTAGAAAAAGAAGGTATATTTGCAGGTATTTCTTGTGGGTCAGTAGTATATGGAGCAATCAAACAAGCAGAAAGAATGAAATCTGGCAAAATAGTTTGCTTATTGGCCGACGGGGGTTGGAAATACCTAAGTACTAGCCTTTGGACAAAAGACTATCCACAACTGGCAGAAGAATCCAAGGGCAAAATTTGGTGGTAATACAAATAAAACCCTAGCTCCGGTTGAAACTATCCCTCGTAGATGCTAGAATTGTACCAAAGGCGGGTTTAACCCGCTTTCTTGCTGATTAGCGTACAAATAAAAACGTAATAGATGGGGGTACAAGGTCGATGAAAAGTGATTTCTTTATCGCATTAACTCAGTTGGCCTCCGAGCGCCATCTACCAAAAGAACAAGTGCTAGACGCAATTGAAGTAGCTTTAGCATCGGCATTTAAGAAAGATTACCCCGATTCCGCTGAAAATATCTCTGTAACTTTAGACCCGAATAGCGGAGACATTAATGTCTATGCACAAAAAACAGTTGTAGAAGAAATTTCAGATACAACTTCAGAAATCCTATATTCAGATGCAATAAAGATTAAACCTGATAGTAGTATTGGCGACGTAATATACACCAAAGAACCTCTTTCGCATAACGCGAGTCGAATTGCAGCACAAACTGCCAAGCAAGTAGTACTCCAGAAACTTAGAGAAGCCGAAAGAGAACGATTATACGAAGAATTTTATCAACATAAAGACACTGTAATATCCGGTGTCATAGAGCAGGTAGACCCTGGAAAAGCTGTAATAGTCGAGCTTGGTAGAGCACAAGCTGTTATGCCTAATGACGAGCAAGTGTATATTGAACGCTATCGCAAAGGACAACGAACAAAAGTATTTGTTGTGGATGTTAGGAAATCAGCAAAAGGGCCTGCGATTATTGTGTCTCGGAGCCATCCAGATCTTTTAAAACGACTATTCGAACTTGAGGTACCTGAGATAAACGGTGGTGCTGTTTCTATACAGGCAGTAGCAAGAGAAGCAGGATCCAGGAGTAAAATAGCTGTAAGCACTAATCAAGATGGCATTGACCCTGTTGGCTCATGTATTGGGGTACGAGGTAATAGAATTCAAAGTATTGTTAACGAGCTTCAAGGCGAAAAGATCGACGTAGTCCAATGGGACACAGACCCTAAGGTTTTTATATCTAGATCTATCAGCCCATCTGAAGTATTACATGTAGAATTGTCTCCTACCGAACCGACTGCAATAGTAGTCGTTCCAGATAAACAGTTATCACTTGCTATCGGTAAAGATGGCCAAAATGCTAGGTTAGCGGCGAGACTGACCGGATGGAAACTAGACATAAAAGGCAACCTAGAATGGGAAGAGAAAAGAAAAGAATTAGAAGCGATAGCACAAAAGAAACGTGAAGAACAAGCTGCAGCGGAAGTCTTGGCTCCAACAAAAGAACCTATAGAGGAGAAAGTACCTGCAGAGGTTTTAGTAGCGCAACAAACGCCATTGGTAGATGAAGAACCTGAGCCAGTTGTAGTTGAGCCAGCCGAAACCACAACTCCAACCATATCCAAAGAAGATGAAGAAGCTATATTGCAAGCTCTAATCCTTGAAGAAGAAGCCGCCGTACCAGAAATGGAAGAAGAAGCTGTCGAAGAAGGATTATCAATAGAATCATTGGACGGATTTATTCTAGAAGATATTGGAGAGGATGATGATTCAGGACCAAGTATAGATTTCCCTCAACTGGGCCAAAATTCAGGATTAATCAGATTCGCTGAAGATATTGTCGCAGATGATGAAAGATCAGGCCCTAGAAGACGTGGTGGCAATAGGCCCAATAATCAACCAAAGCGAACTCGCAGGTAGTTAGTTAGAAACAGGACACAACCATTACACTGAAATATGTGTGTCTCAAAGCAAATATACCCGTAATTTAGCTATATATTCTTAAAAAGTTATGGAGCATCATGAATTCAAATGAAACTGAAAATAAGAAACTCACTAGGACTTTAATTTTACCTGAAACTATCTCAGTTAAAAACTTGGCTGAGCTGATAGATGAAGATCCCATAGACGTAATAAAACAGCTGATGAGAAACGGTATAATGGCAGGTATGAACCAAGTGGTTGATCATCAAGTAGCCAGATTGATAACTAATGTTTACGGTATTTCTGCAAGATATGTAGAACCTAAAACGTCAGAACGAAAAATTACATCTGCAACCAGCAGTAACACAGAATTACCAGTTCGTCCTCCAGTTGTGACTATTTTAGGACACGTCGATCATGGCAAAACATCTTTGTTAGATAAAATTCGCGAAAGCCATATCGCCGACAAAGAGCTTGGAGGTATCACGCAACACATCGGCGCTTACCAAGTGTCACATGAAAGCAAAACCATCACTTTCCTAGATACTCCTGGCCATGCCGCATTCACTTCAATAAGATCCCGTGGAGTGAGATTAACTGATATAGCAGTACTTGTAATTGCAGCAGATGACGGGGTAATGCCTCAAACGATTGAAGCCATTAACCACGCTAAAGCCGCAGACGTGCCATTGATTGTAGCAATGAATAAAATCGATACTCCTGGTGCAGACACTGACAAAATAAAACGTCAATTAAGTGAAGAAGAATTACTAGTGGAAGAATGGGGTGGAGAAGTTATAGCAGTTCCTGTATCTGCTATGACAGGAGAAGGAATAGAGAATCTTCTAGAAAATATACTGCTAGTATCTGAAATCTTAGAACTTCGTGCAAACCCAGATTCTTTGGCTACGGGTGTTGTCATAGAAGCGAAATTAGATAAACAAAAAGGGTCAACTGCAACCGTTTTGATACAAGACGGGTCATTGAAAGTTGGTGACTATATATTTGCCGGTAACATTTGGGGAAGAGTCAAAGCTCTTAGTAACCACCTTAATGAATCTATGACTTCGGCTACGCCCGGCACACCTGTGGAAATCTTAGGGTTCAATGGAGTTCCTGAGGCAGGGGTTCTTATGAAAGTAGCATCTTCGGAAAAAGAAGTGAAGGCACTTATAACAAAATCCACTGATACTCATAATAGCTTAGCATCCAAAACTTTAACATTAAATGAAGTTGCTAAAAAGATAGACTCCGGTGAATTAAAAACTTTAAATCTTGTATTGAAAGCTGATGTCCAAGGCAGCTTGGAAGCGGTATCACAGTCAATTCAATCACTAGAATCTGAACAAGTACAAATCCAAGTAATCCATTCCGCAAGTGGCGCTATAAATGAATCCGACATATTATTGGCCGGCGCGTCCGACGCAGTCATTTTAGGTTTCTCCTTACCAGAAGACCCCAATATGCTTAAAATAGCAGAACGCGCGGGAATAGAAATCCGATATTACAATATAATCTACCAGCTATTAGAAGACATGCAAAAAGCAGTAGATGGAATGATAGAAGTAGAAGTAGAAGAAATTTACTTAGGCAAAGTAGAAATCAGAGAAATATTTCCTGGTAAGAAAAACACGGCTATAGCGGGATGTAGGGTAATTGATGGCAAAATAGTCAAAAATGCCATGGCCAGAATATTAAGAGCCGAGCAGGTGATTGATGACTGTCCGATCATAAGCCTCAGGCATTTTAGAGATGAAGTAAACGAAATTACAAACGGGATGGAATGTGGGATCCAGTTAGGTAATTTCAATGACTATGCAGAAGGCGACATATTGGAAATTCATCGTCAAAAATAACTCCGCAGCAACGAGAAAAGATAGATGTTATGAACAGAAGATTAGAACGAATCAATGAAACCATCAGAACTGAATTGGGAAACCTCCTACTAAAAGACGTCAGTGATCCAAGGTTGTCTGGCATAATCACAATTACTGAAGTAAACACGTCTCCAGACCTTAGAAATGCACAAGTATTAGTCAGCGTATTGGGGGATGAAACTCTCCAAAACGAAGCCTTAGAGGGAATGAAATCTGCAGCAAGTTATTTACGGCGATCTTTAAGAGATCGGCTGCTACTCAGGAATACCCCGTTTTTAACATTCAAACTTGATCACTCCGCAGCGGTTGGAGATAAGTTATTAAAATTGATCAAAAAGGCCAATTCGCATAATTAAATTAATCAGGCAAACTCCTTAATTAATATATATGATTAATGGATTCATAAACATCTACAAACCAACCGGCATAACTTCAATGGACGTTATACGCCAAATCAAACGGCCTTACGGTAAAAAAGACATAAAAGTCGGACACTGTGGCACTTTAGATCCTTTAGCTGAAGGGGTTTTACCTTTGGCAATCGGCAATGCATCTAGGTTAGCCGAATACGTAGTCAACGGAGAAAAAACATATTTCGCAGAAATAACTTTAGGAGGAGAAACTGCTACATACGACGCAGAATCTCCAATCTTAACCAAAAAACCAACAAGTCACATTAATGTCGAAATGATAGATTCAGTATTGCCGGAATTTGTAGGAGATATATATCAAAAACCTCCTATTTATAGCGCTTTAAAATACCAAGGTAAAAGGTTATACGATCTTGCAAGAAAAAACATTGATGTGGATATACCTTCTCGCAAAATCACAGTGTCAGCAATAGAATTGCTTTCCTACGACTGTCCCAAATTAGAACTCAGAGTGACTTGCGGCAAAGGAACTTATATAAGATCTATCGCACACGATTTAGGAATCCTATTGGGATGCGGAGCATTTCTACAAAAATTGATCAGAGAATCTTGTTCCAATTTTCATCACTTAAATTCTATTCATCTGTCAGATTTGACCGAGAGGTTATTAATTGATCCTGATTCGTTAGCTCAACATGTAATTCCAATAGACACAGCAATGAAACATTTTCCTAAAATTTGTGTACCTGGAGTAATTGCCAAAAGAATCAAAAATGGAATGGAAATAGATCTAGCTCACATACTAACTAAATTCGACCGCAATGCGATATTTAGAACATATGACTCTCATGGTTCATTTTGTGCGGTTTCAACTGTTAATCCCATTTCTGGGAAATTAAAACCAGTAAAAGTTTTTCATGAATAACAATATTTGATCAAAAATATCACGAAATGACACTTTGTGGTTGATTAATTTGTCCTTATTTCGTAACATATGCACTATAGTGGTATCGAGTTTCTTCATGGTCTCTGATTCTATGATACTTCACTATGCCGGAAGAATTCAGAAAATGATACCTACAAGGAGGGGAAATGGAAGCATACTGTTTTAAATGCAGGGAAAAAAAAGAGATCCAAAATCCTACTGCTGTAACTTTAAAAAACGGCCGACCTGCCACCCAGGGAACTTGTGGTGTTTGTAGCACCAAGTTGTTCAGAATAGGGAAATCTTCGTAAGTAGGAGCATTATTTATGGGATAATGGTCATCCCATAAATAATGCAATGCATTTTCGAATCCAACCATGAAAGCTAGTGAATTATGTTTTAAATGCTCCGAATCTTTGCACAATAAACCCAAATTCATTGTACTAAATAAAACAACTACCATAGAAGCAATTGAATCCATAAATTTTCTGTGTACTCTTTGTTATATAACTAATAAAAATCTATTGAAGCGCAGTATAATAGTTGCCACTGTCGTTGGAACTATATTAAATCTACTTAATTATGGTAATTCTATAGGCACGGTTACTATAACTTCATTTTTAGTTGTCAAAATGTCATTAAATTACTTCGTTCCATTCCTAGTCTCTTTTACTACTAGTTTTATGGCTAGTCGCAATAAAAATCCTCATTAAGTATATTGCCTTACAACACTTACAACTGTACCTCTGATACTAATATTATCTGCAGCTACAAATATTGGTGCCATCGTACTATTTGAAGGTTGTAACCGAATTACGCCATGCGGGTGAAAGTAAATTTTTTTAAGAGTAGCTTCTTCTTCCTGAACTAACCAAGCAACGACTGTTTGGCCATTTTCTGCTTGCGGTCCAGATTTTATAATTACAACATCACCATCGTCGATACAGGAATCAATCATAGATGTACCTTCAACTCGTAATCCATACAATAAATCTTGGTGTTTTTGTCCTGGCGGTAAATCTATATACTCTGCAGATTCAACATCGGCTAAAACGTCTCCAAAAACTGGTAACGGAAAACCAGCAGCAATTTTACCCAACACTGGAATTCTAGTTGTCTTGAAGGAATTACTCGCATCTTTGCCATCAAGTAACTCTATGCCTCTCGCTATGTCCTTGCGTCTGCTTATAAATCCCTGTTTTTCCAATATTTTCAAATTGTAGTCTACAACTGAAGTAGAACTAATGTTGCAAATTTTTTGTATATCTCTAACAGTAGGAGGGAAATCATTTTCTCTAGCAAACGAGCCTATACCGTCAAGGATATCTGTTTGTCTCTTAGATAATGAAGCTGTTGCCATGTTATACCACCTTATTAAAACATATGTTCTAATAAGTGTACCACATAAATATAACAGCTACATCTATAGTAGATATTAAAATAAGTAGTGAAAGTTGTTTATATAGATTTTGAGGAGGCGATCAACCGAGACTTAGTTCTTGCAGCAGTGTTCTTATGTATAAGTTTTTTTCCTGCTATTTTATCAAGTTGTTTCACGGCTTTCGCCACTAATAAATCCACGTCTTCTTTTGAATCGTTATTAGTTATCGCTTTTTTTGCAGCGCCAATTACTGTCCTTGTCTCACTAATGATACTGTGATTACGGATCTGCTTTACCCTAGATCGTTTATTTGCTTTCTCAGCGGACATATTAGTCACCTTTTTCTAAACTGATATAAGTATACAGTAAATTTCGATATACTGCATTGATGCCCTCATATGTCTAAGTTTCTTACGGTTCGAGCATGAGCCTGTATAAATCCTTTACGTGGCGCAACTGCTTCACCCATCAGTGTAGTAAACACTTCATTCGATGCCATTACATCATCAATATTGACTCTAAGCATTTGCCTAGATTCAGGATCCATAGTAGTTTCCCATAATTGATCTGGATTCATTTCACCCAGGCCTTTATATCTCTGAGTTTGTATGCCTCTTTTTCCTTCAAAACTGGTTAGAACAGATTCTTTTTCCAATTCATTATAAGCATACCTTGCGTCACTTCCAGCTGTTATTTTATAAAGAGGTGGTTGTGCAATGTATAAAAATCCATGATCTATGAGAGCCATCATTCTACGGAAAAAGAAGGTCAAAATTAAAGTCCTGATATGGGATCCATCAACATCAGCATCGGTCATTATAATTATTTTGTGATACCTACATTTCGAAGGATCAAAATCCTCTCCTTCGCCTGCTCCAATGGCAGCAATCATAGCTCTGATTTCTTCATGTCCTAAAATTTTATCTGGCTGTTGCAATACTCTTTCTACGTTTAATATCTTACCTTTTAGAGGCAATATAGCTTGATATTGTCTGTCCCTGCCCATTTTGGCAGATCCCCCAGCAGATTCTCCTTCCACTATGTACAATTCTGATTTTGCAGGATCTCGCTCTGCACAATCTGATAGTTTGCCAGGTAGTGATGATCCATCCAATGCGTTTTTCCTTATCACTAATTCTCTAGCTTTCTTCGCAGCATCTCTAGCTTTTTGAGAAGTTAAACACTTTTCCATAATTTTCTTAGCATCTATCGGTGTTTCTTCCAAATATCTAATAAGACCCTCGCTAACTATCGTGTCAACCGCTCCTCTGACTTCAGCGTTACCCAATTTTGTTTTAGTTTGTCCTTCAAACTGTGGGTCAGTTAGCTTAACGCTGATCACAGCTCCTAAACCTTCTCTGACATCTTCACCAGTTAAGTTAGATTGATCCTCTTTAATAAATCCTTGCTTTCTAGCATAATCGTTCAATATTCTAGTTAAGGCTAATCTAAATCCTGTTAAATGAGTTCCTCCTTCTTGGGTATTTATACAGTTGGCAAATGAGTAAACCTGTTCTGTGTACCCTTGGTTATACTGTACTGCTACTTCAACCATAACTTCACCAGAACTCTTTTGATAATAGAAAGGGGTCTCATGTAAATAGGACCTACTTTTGTTTATATTCCTGACTAAGTTAGCTATACCACCGTCAAAGAAGTACGTTCTTTCTATATCTCCTTTTCGGCTACTAGTATGCCAATAGCTAGTGAAATGTAATTTCAAGCCTTTATTGAGGTACCCCATTTCCTTAAAACGGTTTATCAATACGTCAAAATCATAATCTATAACAGGAAAAATATCAGGATCGGGGCTAAACGTTATTGTAGTACCATGACGATCAGTAGAACCTAACACTTCTAATGTTCCTGTCGGTATCCCCCTAACGTACTGCTGGGAGTATACTTTGCCTTCTCTATGAATTTCGGCTGTAACATGAGCTGATAGTGCATTAACGACTGACGCTCCAACTCCATGCAATCCTCCACTAACTTTGTATGCACCTCCACCGAATTTACCTCCAGCATGCAGTGTAGTCATAACTGTTTCCAATGCAGAGAGTCCTGTAGTGGCGTGCTTATCTATTGGAATACCTCTCCCATTATCAGAAACGCTAATCGCACCAGCTTCTGAAATCTCTATAGTCACTGTATCGCAGTATCCGGCCATAGCTTCATCAACGCAGTTATCAATAATTTCATATATTAAGTGATGGAGCCCTCTCTGATCAGTGCTTCCTATATACATTCCTGGACGTACCCTAACGGCTTCAAGCCCTTCCAAAACTTGAATGTCTTTTGCTGTGTAAGATTGATTTTGTTTTGTGTTCATATATCAACGGCTGGGTTGTTAAATTTCCTATTCACGTATTCTCGCAGACGAGGAACAACCATACACAATTCTATCAAAAATACCACCAATACAGTGAGACTTATTGTCACTTGTAAATTCAATATTCTTGATTTGGGAAAGAATCCCAAAAATAAATGCCTTCCATGTATGATTTTATAGCGTATTGAATTGGCATAAACAAAGGCTGTGGTAGCTTATCCAAATCAAACCACCCATATTGATAAAATTTCTCGGGTTCCTTTATTTGTGGTTTTTGACCTGTCGGTAATTGACATATGAATTCTATATCCACATAGTGGACATCATAATCAATCACATTAGACACACATAAATAATGCAAGTTACTTAACGTGAGACCAAATTCTTCATTTGCTTCTCTAATGGCGCATTCCTTAAAACTTTCACCAAATTCAAGATGTCCTCCTGTAGAGCCCCAATATCCGTCGGCATGAGACGCCTTTCTTTTTGCTAAAAATATCTTGTCTTTTGAAAAAATTAAAGTGCCGACTCCAACGCGTACATCTACCATAATTAGATTCACCTATTTGATTATTTTAGTGTTATTATAAGGTGTCTGAGTATGTAATGTTGTAGGTTAAGCACTTTATTGAAATCGAAACTGTAAGAATGAATGAATCACTTTATAAAGTTCAAAAACATAGACTGTTTTAAATACAATCTAAACATCCAATCATACATTTAAGATATTTATAAAACTAAACCAACGTGCAAATATTATGAAGCAAAGAATATTAACAGGGATACGACCAACCGGAAAATTGCATTTAGGTCATTATGTCGGCGCTCTTGAAAATTGGATACGCTTACAAAATGAATATGACTGCTATTTCCTCATAGCTGATTATCAAGCCCTAGGCGATCATATTGATGAAATGGACAACATTAAGCTTGCAGTTCGAGATGTGGTGTTGGATTGGTTAAGTGTTGGATTGGATCCGCAAATATCCACATTTATAGTGCAAAGCTATGTTCCGGAACATGCAGAACTAGCCATGCTACTTTCAATGTTAACTCCGTTGGGCATGCTTGACCGGAACCCTACATTGAAATCAGAGAGAGAGAGGATTTCTACCACCAGTTTATCTGTAGGATTCTACACCTATCCGGTAAGCCAAGTAGCAGATATATTACTACCCAAGGCAAATTTGGTACCAGTAGGAGAAGATCAATTACCTCACATTGAAATGACTAGAGAGATAGCTCGAAGATTTAATAACCGCTATGGAGAGGTCTTCCCAGAACCCGATAGCTTAGTAGGTCGAGTAGCCCGATTACTAGGAACTGATGGGCAATCTAAGATGAGCAAAAGCATCGGCAATGTCATCTATTTGTCTGATGATTCAGAGACAGTCACAAAAAAAATTATGTCAATGTACACTGACCCAACCCGAATACGGGCTACTGATCCCGGGCATGTCGAAGGTAATCCGGTTTTCCAATACCATGACGCATTCAATCCAAATGCTGAGGAAGTGAGCGATCTCAAAGAACGATACTTATTAGGGAAAGTTGGAGATGTTGAGGTCAAACAAAAGTTAGTATTAGCAATAAATAATTTCTTAGATCCTATTCGAGATATCAGGCACAAATATGAAAGCAATAATAATTTTGTTAATGAATGTATAAATTCAGGTTCAGAAAGGGCTCGAGAAACAGCTCAGGAAACAATGAAAGAAGTTAGAGAAAAAATGGGATTGAAATATGACTCTCCCTCTATTTAACCAATTCAAAATACCCATGATTCAGAGCAAAGAATCATGAACATTCCTCTTTCTAAAACCAACAAATCTGCACTCGAGGTCGCCAAAATGATAGCCACTCTATCAGGTGACATTATTTTAAGAAAATTCAATACTGAATTGGATATTAGTTTCAAAGGAAGAACCGATGTAGTAACTGATGCTGACCGGGAATCGGAAGAATCGGCGATTCAATGCATCCAATCAGAATATCCAGATCATAATATTTTATCAGAAGAATCAGACCCCTTTAATCAAGGCTCTCAATACACTTGGATTGTAGATCCAATTGATGGTACAAAAAATTACGCCTCAGGTATCCCCCATTTTTGCATAGTAGCAGCTTTAGGAAAAACTGACCCTATTAGCCAAACCATAGAAATAATAACAGCTGTCACATATGATCCAATACGTAAAGAAATGTTTTATGCAGAAAAAGGACAAGGCGCTTTTTTAAACGAGCAACCATTAAACATTTCAAAAAAAACCAAGGTTATGGATTCAATACTGGGATTTGATTTGGGATACGTTGATGATAAAGCAACAACAGCGCTTGAAATGGTTACCAACGATTTGTGGCCAAATCTGCAAGGGCTTAGGCTTATGGGATCATCAGCGTTAGGGCTGGCATATGTAGCAAGCAATAGAATAGATCTTTATTTTCATCATTCATTATCTGCTTGGGATGTGGCTTCTGGTTTACTACTTATTAGAGAAGCAGGTGGAGATATAGTAGATAAATTAGGCAATACAGCCAATATTTTCAGTGGAAGTATTATTGCTTCAAACAAAGCCATTCTAGAGGATTTCAGTAATATAACAAGCAAATCTCCATGGAGGTTTGCTTAAGTTTTACACAATAACTAACAGCACTAAAATTTATGAATTTAACCACTCAACTAATAACTTATATTACCTTGTCATGTGTAACTGCATACCTGATGGGATGTATCCCAACAGCCTATTTGATTGCAAAACGCAACGGGCTAGATATATTTGCTATAGGAACTAAATCTGCCGGCACAGCAAATGTCTATCGTAATGTCAGTAGAGGAAAAGGCTTATTAGTGTTTGTGATTGACGTAACAAAGGGAGCACTCTCACTAGCGTTACCTTTGATTCTAGATCTCCCAGAATTTGCTTTGTTTTTAGCAGCTTTCTTTTCGATAGCAGGCCATTGGAACTCCGTATTTACTGGTTTCAAGGGTGGCGACAGCATGGCAAGTATGCTTGGGATTATATTAGTTCTTATTCCAGGAGTTTCTGTGCTAGCAATTTTAATCGGATGTTTGTTTGTATTTATATGTAAGCGCTATAAGTATCGTTCCTCCATTGGTCTCTTAATATGTTGCGGGATTCTGTTAACTCTAGCATTTGTCTCGGAAGGAAACATGTTTATTGCTTTTGGGTTATTCGTGTTATGTAATGTAGTAATAGCTCACAATATATACAAAGGAATCAAGCTCAATCCAGCATTGCCAGTATCCAAAACTTTAGACCTTTAAAGAAAAACTCTTCATATTTTTGAAAAACCCCAAAAAAGTAACTCAAAAATAGTACCTAATTACTCAAAAAGTAGTACTCTTTATAATTAAGAACAATGAACTTTCCAAGGAGTTACTATGGCTGAACAAGTTGATGAGATTATTATCTACACACACCCAGACTGCGCATTTTCTGCTGCTGCTAAGGCAGACTATCGGAGAAGTAAAACCGAGTACACTGAAGTAGATCTAGCGAAAGAACCGGACAAGATTCCTGACCTTACTTCTTTAACATCCGGAGAACGTATTACTCCTGTTATTGTAAAAAATGGGGAAGTAACAATAGGGTACAAAGGCGGATATTGAGACTTCTAGCGACTCAAGTTTGAGTCATAAAAACATCTGTTCTAACAGACTGTTTACAAAACAGAACATTTGTACTATCCTGTTAACAATACATATAAATAAGGTGTAATTATGAAAGAAAAACCATCAGATACAGAACTTAACCAATCGGCTCTTGAAATAGCAATCGCAAGTATAGAAAAAGATCATGGCAAAGGTGCCATTATGAAATTGGGAGACAAAGCAGATAAAATTCAAACCCAAAGCATCCCGACTGGATCATTAACTCTAGATTTTGCTTTAGGAGTTGGTGGGTTACCTAGAGGTAGAGTCACTGAAATCTACGGGGCTGAATCTGCGGGTAAATCAACACTTGCAATCCATTTTATGGCAGAAACTCAAAGAGCAGGAGGAGTAGCTGCGTATATAGACGCCGAACATGCCTTCGATCCGGCTTACGCAACAAAGTGCGGGTTGGACGCCAAGAACTTATTGATATCACAACCAGATAGCGGTGAGCAAGCGCTAGACATTACAGAACAACTAGTCAGAAGTGGTGCAGTAGACAGTCTGGTCATCGACAGCGTAGCCGCGTTAGTTCCGCAAGCAGAAATAGACGGGGACATCGGAGACACTCACGTAGGGCTTCAGGCGAGGCTCATGTCTCAAGCTTTAAGAAAATTAACCAGTCAAATTAACAAATCTCGCACTGCTGTAGTATTTATAAACCAATTACGAGAAAAAATCGGCGTTTATTATGGCAGCCCGGAAGTTACTCCGGGCGGTAGAGCTTTAAAATTTTACAGCTCCGTTAGAATCGATTTGAGAAAAGCAGAATCTATAAAACAGGGCTCAGAAATAATTGGCAACAGAGTAAGAGCTCGTGTCGTTAAAAACAAAGTTGCAGCTCCATTTAAAGTTGCAGAATTTGACATAATGTTTGGATCAGGTATAAGCAAGACTGGAGATTTGATTGAATTAGGAGTTAACGAAGGATTAATCAAAAAGTCCGGAGCATTTTACTCTTACCAAGAAACCAAACTAGGACAAGGCAGAGAAGCTGCAAAATCTTTCTTGGAAGAAAACTCCTCGGTCATGTCAGAAATAGAGGGTCTTTTAAGGACAAAGCAAAATCGACAGGACGAACCGATTGAACAATCGTCTGAAGTGACAAAACTAGAGGACGACTTAAAACTTTTAACTAATAACGAATAGGGCAATTATTGCAATTTATATTTGGCTATAAGGATTCCAGATCCTACTCCTGCAATAGTATAAATAGATAAAAAGGTTGAATCGAATACAAGTACACCTACAAAACTCAAAACGAGGCTTAGAGATACAACACCAAATAATAGATTCGACCTTTTTTGTCTTATTACTGCATTAATTGCCATCGTCAGGGCCCACCCCATAATTCCAGGATATATCAAATGCGTAATGTAATAGCTGCTTCTGGAATACCCAAACAAATCAAAAATCAGAACCGTAAAGCTGATCCAAAAACCTACCAAAACTGGGATCGCTGCTACACAAATAATAATAGCAATCATCTGGCGTCCAATAGGTATATTATATGTCGGGTTTTTAAATACTGTAATGCATTCTTTACATTTTATACCTATGCTGTCATCGCCGACACAAGATAAGCAAATAGGTTTAGAGCACTTACCACAAAACATAGAAGTTTCAATTTTCAAATGTATAAAACAATGATTCATACATTATCTCTATCAAATAACAATCTGTTAAATAACAATCGCATGTTCATTTGAGGTAATTTTAAGATTTGATTGGCCGTGACACGTTTACTTAACATGACACAAACCAATAGACCTAATAAAGCTTGAGTCGTCAAATCACCATACCCAATTATAGGCAGAAGAATTAATGCCAGTGCCACAAATGGAGCAGTATCTTCATTCATCAACATACTACAAAGAGGGATTGTAACTACAAATATCCAGACGATAGGATTCCAGAACACCAACGACAAATACAATATCAAAACGCTCCTGCCACCTTTCATTTTTGTAAAAAGCGACCAGGCATTACCGGTTACCACACAAATAATAGTCAATAATTTTACTATTTCACCATCACCGATATCTATTTTAGATATTACAATGTTACTTACAGTCATAGGGATCAAAACTTTTATAATACACTCTGAGAATAGTAATAGTATTCCCGCTGTTTTTCCTACGTTTTTAAACGTATATGTGAAACCAAAATTGCTAATAACGCTGGTTGTTGTGAGTGCTTTTTTGTTCCAGATAGTGCAAATCAAGAATGCTGTGGGTACGGATCCCAATATCCAACATGATACCAAAAGCAATAAAATAATGAGAGTTAACGGCAATGAACTATCGCTTAGTTAATTTTTCCACGCTACTCATCGGTGGGCCAATAAGTCCTGGTAAGGTCTCTCCAGTATTCCCCAATCCATGATAATCACTGCCTCCACAAGGTATTAAATCAAATTTTTGGCTAAGTCGTAGTAAATTATTAACAATGGTATCATCGTAGCCAGGGTAAAATATTTCAATTCCATCTAATCCGTGATTTTTTAGTGTTTCAATGTGGTTTGTTTTATTAGATAATTCATTGGGGTGAGCCAAAACTGCCTTACCTCCTACTGATTTTATCAGCTGTATTCCTTCCAATGGTGTCATTTTCGGGATTTCAACGTATGCTAAGCCTGTACGATTGAGGTGGTTTTTAAAAGCTTGTTTAGGTTCCGTAAAATATCCTCTCTCAACAAGAGCCAGTGCTAAATGAGGCCGGCCTATAGTGCCTTCTCCTGCTATTTCTTTCACTCTGGTCCAGGTGATGTGCATGTCTAATTCTGATAATTTTTTGATCATTAATTGAGCCCGATACACTCTACCAGCACGGAATTCTAGTAATTTATTTTGGAACTGTTGGTTTTTATAATCAATGTGATAGCCCAATATATGAATTTCATCATTAGGTATATCTGTGCTTAATTCAATGCCTGGTATTAAAGTTAATGATGGGTGTTGTTTGATTACGTTAAAGGCATGGTCCAACCCATTAGTAGTATCATGATCTGTAATAGATATAACTTTAAGTTTGGTAGTACT
>Ga0114999_10001334_pt1 | contig 34514 bp, 26 predicted proteins | sample ArcticOcean_MG_C_3_FD_89820 | JGI IMG/M metagenome (GOLD analysis project Ga0114999, IMG submission 89820) | Marine microbial communities from western Arctic Ocean - ArcticOcean_MG_CB8_126 | ecosystem: Environmental > Aquatic > Marine > Oceanic | place: Arctic Ocean: Canada Basin | collected...
ACCCGAGTTCGCCGGCCGCGCCTGGATCACCGGGATGCACGAGTACGGCCTCGATCCAACCGATCCCTTTCCCGAAGGCTACATCCTGTCCGACACTTGGTACCGCGCACTTTGAGCCATTTATCAATGTATCGTTAAATTGAAATAATAGTATGATTTTCCCGTAATAATCGCATATTCAATTCCTTCCCCAGGCATAGTATGAAGTGTACGAATTGATATCTGAAATTAGGAGATATGTTGTTGATATAAATTAATTTTTTTTGTCATCGACCTGATGACGTCAAAGACGAGCGAATTTGCACGATCGCGGACTTTTCCACCTGGGGTCGGACCTGGGGTCCGACCCCAAATTCGAATCCATCTCAGACATGGTACGAAGTGTGCGAATTGGAACTGAACTCAGTCGTTCAGCCGGGATGTTGTTGGCGGATCAATCGATGTCAATCTGAAACATTCTGAGCTGATCGTAGTAGGGTATGCAGTCTTCGGCGAGGACCGCCTGCGAGTCACTCAACTCGGGCCTTGACGGTCTGGCTGGTCCAAATCCCGTGGACGCTTCCACATTCGCATACCAATGTTTGGCCCAGACGCCATCCGTGTCGCGGGGGCCCTGTGGCCAGTGCAACATCCCTTCGATGAACGGAAGGGCCAGGGCTGCGCAGAGCGCGCGCAGAGCCCGCTCGGGATCGGCCAGAACGTCCGCCGAATCGAGCACGGGTGGCGCGCCACCCAAGTCGGCCCTGACCGCATTGAAGATTTCCACTTGCTGGGGATACCCCAAGTCCTCGGCGGTTGCGTTGGGCCGGACGCGTTCGTAGGACGCGACCACTTCCCGCGGGTCGCGAATCAGAAAACAATTCTTCATGCGACACAGCCACTCCCGTCCCATCCCGGGCAGAATGTGGTGGGTCATGTGCTTCTGGTACCAGACCGCGCGGCCATGCGGCACGGGCCCGGTGATCTCATCTACGATTACTCGCCAGTCGGTCGGCATCGAGGCGATGATTTCGTCGCGGCCCGGATGGACCACGCCCGATTCCAGCAGATAGGCACCATAGAATGGCTCGTCCGTGACGGCCGTGTCAGGACGGTTCTCCCAGGCCCGCATCAGGGCGGTTGAGATGTTTCGCGGCCCTGACCACATGGCAATGCGGACGGGCTTGGTCTCAATTTCCATAGCCGAAGGATCAGGCGGTTAAGTGCTTTCGCTCAAAACGGCATGCGCTTCCGCCTCGATGACCGTCCCCTTGAAGAAGTCGGGATTCATGCCGCCGTGCATGGATACCGCATTGGCAAACGTGAAGTCCCGAAAGTCGTCGTGGCTGAGAAGGTTTTTTTCGACCAACTCATACGATTCCGCGAGCACGGTGGTGGCGTCCTGCACGTCCCAGTGTCCGATGTCGGAGCCCAGCATCGCGTTAAATTTCACGTTCATTTCGTTCACCCGTTCGTCGAACGCCCAAGCGATGCACCGGTCGTCCGCTTCGCAGCCAAAGAAGAAGTTGGGGACGAAGAGGTCGCGAATGTCCTCTTCCGTCTCGATCGCGCACTTCGCCCATTCATCGAGATCGGCCTCGTCTTCCGTGTTGTTCCAGAAGGCCGGACTGATGTAACCCGCCAGCTCGTTCGCTTTGGATTGAACGCGGTCATGTCCATGCTCGGCGAGCAGCGCCAGCAGCGCGTTCTGATCGATGTTGGCGGGATTTAGATCACGGTCGAGCGCGATGCGGTTGCGCTTCTCCCAATGCTCGATGATGTCGTGATAGAGGCTCACCGCCCAGGCCACGCCGCATTCCAGAAAGCCGATCGTGAGGTCGGGGAAGCGGCGAGTGACGCCGCCGAAGAACATGGCCTTACAACAAGCCTCCGACGACTCCGCGAAATTGTGGATGTGATTGTAGTTGAAGCTCGTCGGCGAGGTCCGGTTGGGCCAACCCATACTGTGACTGTGGGTCGTCGGCGCAACCTTCAGTTCCATACACTTTGCCCACAGTGGGTCGTAATCATAGAGACTGTCCATGCCGAGGGGGTCGAGCCAGAAGGAGGCAGCCACCGCGCCGTCGGCATCCGTCTCGATGGGCCGGCGCACCACGCCTTCCATCATCATCGCCTTCATGCCCAATTCATGGATCGCGAATTCGAGCTCTTCGATCGCTTCGTCCGGCGTGTGCATGGGAATGGTGGCTACGGTCATGATGCGGTCTTCGTGGCCCCGGAAGGTGTCGGCGTTCATGAGATTGTTGGCCCGTACGACCGACAGACGAAGTTCGTCGTCGGCGATGGCCAGCGTGTGCAGGCCGAGCGTCGGATAGACGATGGTGAAATCCACACCGAACTCGTCCATGCGGTCGCGCCACAGCCGGGGCACCATGGCGGTCGCCCGGTCGACTGTGTTACCGGCCAACGCCCAGTGGGGTGGGCGCTTGATGCGCATATCGCGCACCTTGTCACGGGAGCGGTTGTACCAACCCCAGAACCGGCCGTCCTTCATCAGGGATTTGTAGCGATCGACCATCGCCGGTCCGGCGACCTCGGCGAGATAATCGTAGAGCACGGGCTCAATTTCGATCATGTGACCGTCGTTGTCGATGACGGGGTGATCGAGGCGCTCCCTGATGGCTGCCGACTCCGTTTTTCCGCCTGACGGCGATGCTCTACGGGTCATGACACGGTCTCCCGGAATGTGTGCAGGTGAGTCGCTTGAGGTTATCACTGCCCACAGCCCAGTGACAGTTCATCCCGACCCCAGCAAGACCGTGCAGCTATCTAGAAACGCAAACGGCGCGGTCGTGAATGACCGCGCCGCGAAATGAACGAGTTGGGAACTTCGATCAAATTTCGAGGACTGCGATCTCCTGGTCCTCGGTGACTTCGTCCCCTTCGCCGACGAGAAATTCCTTGATCGTGCCGTCAGCGCTTACCATGACCGGTATTTCCATCTTCATGGACTCCAGAATCATGATTTCGTCGCCATCGGCTACTTTATCTCCGACTTTGGCAACAATTTTCCAGACCTTGCCGGTCATCTCCGATCGGACACGCTCTTCTGCCACCGCGAATTCTCCTGATTCAAATGTTTAAAGGCGTCGTCACTTCTTGAGAGTTGCGACGACCTCCTCTGCCAATCCCGTGTGCACTGCGCCGGAAACGAATGCCTCGTTCTGCAGCGTCGCGAGGATGAACGGAATGTTGGTCTTTATGCCTTCGATCGTGAACTCGTCAAGGGCTTCGCGCAACTTGCCGATGGCACCGCCCCGATCCTCGGCGTGGACAATCACCTTGGCGATCATGGGATCGTAGTAGGGCGTGATGGTGCCGCCTTCCGCGAAACCGGTATCAACGCGAATGCCGTCGCCTTGTGGCGGGCGGAAAACATTGAGCGGCCCGGGCGACGGAAAAAACTTGATCGGGTCCTCGGCATAAACCCGCGCCTGGATCGCGTGGCCCGAAATCTTGATGTCCTCGGGCAGGATGTCGGACAGCGGATGGCCATAGGCGCTTCTGACCTGCGCCGCGACGATGTCGATGCCGGTGATCTCCTCGGTCACGCCGTGCTCTACTTGCAATCGCGTATTCATTTCAAGGAAGTTGAAGCCACCCCTGGTGTCATAGAGAGTCTCGACCGTGCCGATGTTGTTGTACCCAATGTTGGTCAGAATCTTAGCCGCGGAATCAGCGAGATCGACCACGACCTCGCGGGCGAGGCCTGGTGCGGGTGCTTCCTCGACCACTTTCTGATGGCGGCGCTGGACCGAGCAATCGCGCTCGAACAGATGGCGCACGTTGCCGTGCTCGTCGGCGACCATCTGGAACTCGATGTGCCGCGGCTGCTCGAGGAGACGTTCGAGATAGACCTCGGCGGTTCCGAAGCTGCGTTCCGCCATGGAGCGCGCGCGTTCCAGCATCTTGACGAGTTGCTCGCCGTCCCGGGCCGGCAGCATTCCGATGCCGCCGCCGCCGCCCGCCGGCTTGATCAGCACGGGGTAGCCGATGTCTTCTGCCGCGGCGAGTGCTTCAGCGTCATTCTGGAGCACGGCGGAACTCGACCCCATCGGCATGCCGTGCTCTTTCATCAAATCGCGGGCCCGCGTCTTGTGCCCCATCTCTTCGAGCCATTTAGCGGAGGGCCCGATGAACCGGCAATCGCCGGACTCCACCCGAGTGGCAAAGCCGGGATTCTCGGCCAGAAAGCCGTACCCGGGATGCAGGCCGTCAGCCTTGGTGGCTTTTACGACATCCATGATGGCATCCTGGTTGAGGTAACTCTCGGCCGGGGCCGCGCCGCCGATGTGGTGGGCCTCGCTGGCGTCAGCGAGGTAAGGCGCGTTTTCATCGGCATCCGAGTAAACGGCAACGGTCTTCACACCCATTCCATTCAAGGCGCGGATGATGCGTGCGGCGGCAGCGCCGCGATTCGCGACGACGACTTTCTCAAACATGGAAAGAACTTTCGATCAGAAGGTGGTGGGCCAATTACAGAGCTGGTGCTTGGAGATACCGCCCGAACGCTCACGGCTATGAACTTCGAGCAGCCGGATGATCACGTCGCGGGTCTCGCGCGGGTCGATGACGAACTGTGAGGAAAAGATACTGGCGAGGTCGTACGCCGAAGAATTCTGTGAAACTTCCTCTAGCAGCTTGGTGAACTTCTCGGGTTCTTGCTCGAAGGTGACGCCGTGGACGACGTTGACCGCGACATTAGGATCCATAAAGCCGATGTCCGCCGACGGCCACGCCAGCATCTCATCGGCATTCCGGGTGCCGGCCATATTGAGGTAGGCTTGGCCGTAACTCTTGCGCATCACGATCGAGATCTTGGGCACCGAGCAGAGCTGCATGGCGGTCATGAAGTTCATGATCTTGCCGGGTGCCTTCTTCATCTCACCGGCCAGACCGATCAAGAAGCCCGGCGTGTCCGTCAGGAAAATCAGCGGAATGTTGAACGAATCGCACAGGATCAGGAAGCTGGTGATCTTGTCGCATGAATCCGGGTCGAGGGATCCGGCCTTGAAGAGCGGGTTCGTACAAACATATCCAACGGTCTGACCGTTTATGCGAGCGAGCGCCGTGGTTGCCGGGCGGGCGAACCGAGGTTTCAGCTCGAAGACGCTGTCGTTGTCGGAAAACGCTGCGACGACCTTGCGCATGTCGTAGACCTTCTGGCGCTCGGACGGAACAATTTTCAAGATGTCCTTCGCCGTATCGCCCGACCCCTGCGGCACGGGGGCAACCGGTGGCCGCTGGTTACTATGGCTAGGTAAATAGCTCAGGAACTTCTTGATGAGGTCGATGGCTTCCTCGTCCGTGTCGGTCGCGTAGTCGACCTTGCCGGTGACCTCCGACTGCATCTTCCAGCCGCCCAGGGCCTCTGGGTCGACTTTCTCTTTGATGGCAATCTCCGTGACTCTTGGGCTCGACACGGCCAATACCCCGCCCTTCCGCATTGCCACGAAGTCAGACAATTGCGTGAACCAGCACGCGGTGCCGTAGGCGGGGCCCAACACGGCGGCGGCGTACGGAATTTCGCGCCGGCGTATGAACTGCTCGTTATCCTGGCCGAGCGCGCCGGTGCCGACGGCGCCCATGGTGTCGGGGATGCGCGCGCCGGAGGATTCGTTGAACAGCACGAGCGGCATGCCGTTCTTGATCGCAGTCTCGCGCATATGGCGCATCTTTTTGACGTTCGTCAGGCTGCTTGAGGCGCCCTTGATCGTCAGGTCGTGGGACACCACTGCCGCCTCGCGGCCCACAATCTGACCATAGCCACACACTTTGCCATCCGTCGGTGTCGAGTCCTGCGCCTCAGGGATGAACGACGTTGCGAACAATCCGGACTCCATGAAGGTTCCGGAATCGAAAAGGTAATCGATGCGTTCGCGCGCGTTCAGGCTGCCACGCGCCTTGATCTTGGCGAGGCGTTCGGGCCCGCCCATGCCCTGTGCCTTCTCGCGGCGTTTCTTATAATCATCCAGGATCGCGTCAAACGACATGGTACCCCTCAGGAATCGATTGTGAATTATTCGAAACGCACGTCCACCGTGGCCTCCGCGGGACCTGGACAGTGCAATTTATTTCGCGGGTGCGGCAAATTAGCCCATTACCCCGTTTGCTGCCAAGCGGCTTCCCTGTTCGTCGCGGCTCATCGACGGCTTCGGTGGTCGAATACTTGACAGGACGGCTCTGCGCCGGTACCCCCACGCGCAATGATCCCCGCGTGCAGACGCCACCCGGAAAACCGGCCAATCACGCACAAACCCAGAACACCGAAGGGGCGACGGAACCCATGAGTTGGCTACCGGAAGTCGAGGAAATCGAGCGCCGCAAGCAGTTTGCCTACAAGCTTGGCGGCAAGGACGGCGTTGACCGCCAGCACAATCAGGGGAAGCTCACGATTCGTGAACGTGTCGAGGGACTTGTCGATCCGGGAAGCTGGCGTGAGATCGGTGCCCTCACGGGAAGTGCGACCTACGGTAAAGATGGTCAGCTTGAAGATGTGAAGCCTTCAAACGCCGTGATTGGGACGGGGCGTCTCGACGGACGCAAAGTCGCGATCGACGGTGATGACTACACGAACCGGGGTGGCTCGTCCGAGGCAACGGTTTCGGAAAAGTGGATTTATGCCGATCAGTGGGCCCATGAAATGAATATCCCGCTGGTTCGTTTGGTCGAAAGCGCCGGCGGCAGCGTTCGGCTGGTTGAAAAGATGGGTCATACGAAGATCCCGGGTTACCCGACCTGGCCCATGGGACTCCTGCTCGGCAAGGTTCCGGTGATCGGTCTGGCGCTTGGCCCTTGTGCGGGTTTGGGAGCGTTGAAGGCGGCCTGTGCCCACTTCTCGATCATGGTCAAGGACACAAGCCAGGTCTTCGCTGGCGGACCGCCCGTCGCCTTGGAGGCCGGCATGTCTGGGACACGTGTCGACAAGGACGACCTTGGCGGCTGGAAAATTCACACGGAGATGAGCGGCGTCATCGATAACGCGGCGGCCAGCGAGGAAGACGCATTTGCGCAGGCCCGTCGTTGGCTGTCGTATATGCCCAATAGTGTTTACGAGCTTCCGCCCGTCATTGAATGCAACGACCCGGTGGATCGGCGCGAGGAAGAGCTCATTTCCGTCATCCCCCGGGATCGCCGGAAGATCTACAATCCACGGCGGATAATCGATCTCGTGTTCGACAAGGACTCCGTTTTCGAGGTGACGCCGAAATTCGGTCGCTCGACGGTAACCTGTCTGGCGCGTCTTAATGGCCATCCCGTCGGCGTGCTGGCCAACGATCCACGGTTCTTTGGCGGTGGGATGAACCGTTCGGCAGCCGAGAAGTTCGAGACCTTTATCGACATCTGCGACACGTTCCATCTGCCGATTATCAATCTTGTCGACCAGCCGGGGACCGTTGTCGGCGTTGACGCCGAACGGCAAGGCAACGTGCGTAAGGCCGTGCGCGTGCTGACCGCCATCGAGCAAACGCAGGTTCCGTGGTGTGCCGTCGTCGTGCGGCGGCTGTTCGGACTTGCCGGCAATTGCTATGGGCGCATGCAAGGCCTCAATTATCACGTGGCTTGGCCGTCCGCGACCTGGGGCTCGATTCCCTTCGAAGGCGGAATCATGGCTGCCTACCGCCGGGAACTTGACGGCCTTCCCGAGGAAGAACGCAACCAGCGCCTGGAGGAACTCGAGACCTATTACTCGCGCCTCTCGTCTCCCTTCCTGACGGCCGAACGCTTTCGCGTGCCCGACGTCATTGACCCGCGGCAAACGCGTGAGGTTTTATGGAATTGGCTTGAAGACGCCTGGAAGACCTTACCCGGGCAACTCGGGCCGGTTAAGCGCTCCATGCGCAAGTAATCCGGAGAACGGAAGTCGTCCAAATAATTTACAATTGCGGCAATAACATTTGGAATAGATGCGAGATTTTTTGACAATCCATGAAACACGGGCTGTTACGTCTTGAATTTGGCGGAGTTGGCCGGTAGTTTTATGGCAATGATAAGAACACCTCGGGGTATTCGGGGGTATTTCAGGGGCTAGGCTGGGTTCAATCACATTTTTGCTGCCGACCGAATTGGATTGGCGGTGAAATGAAAGTACGAACCGGTCTATGTCATTTTGGGTGTGGGCATGGTCGCCGGAACGGCACGGGATATTGTCGTTCCAAGGGCATCGCTGGTGCGATGCTGATGCGGCCGGAAACGGAGAGCTGGGAATCGCATGGCTAGTATTACACTCCTGATTCTTTTGGTCGTATTCGTGCTGTTGGGCGCGCCGATCGGGTTCGTGTTGGTATTAATCCCGACGGCCTACATCATGGTCACCGGTGAAGTGCCGTGGACGATGATCCCGTACAACATGTACGAATCACTGGCGCACCCGCCTCTGATCGCCATTCCGTTCTTCATGCTCACGGGTGAGTTGATGACGTCGGCGACGATCACCGACCGATTAATCGAACTCAGCCGAGCCCTGGTGGGCAGGGCTCGAGGTGGATTGGCTCAGGTGAACATCGTGGTGTCGATGTTCTTTGCCGGCATGAACGGTTCGGTCGTCGCGGATACGGCGACGGTCGGCTCGATCCTCATTCCCGCCATGAAGCGGGCTGGATATTCCGCTGCATTCTCTGCTGCCGTGACCTCGGTCAGCGCGACCATCGGCGGTATTATCCCGCCGTCCATCGGCATGATCATTCTGGCGACCGTGGCCTCGCTGTCGGTCGGCGCGTTGTTCTCCGGCGGTATTATTCCCGGCATCATGATCGGCATGACGTTGATGGTCATCACGTGGTTCATCGCGCGCCGCCGTAATTATGAACGCAGCGACGAAGCCTGGAACATAAAGCGCATTTGGCGCGCATTTATGAGTTGTTTTTTGGCCCTGTCCATCCCCATCGTTCTGGTCGGATCGATTGTCGGCGGCATTGCGAGCCCGGTTGAAGCCGGCGCCATCACCGCCATTACGGCGTTCCTGTTGGGCCTCTTCGTATACCGCAGCCTCGACGCCGACATTCTTATCGGTGCTATCACGCGCGCCTTCAAGACGGCCGGGGCGGTGTTCATCATCATCGCGGCGGCCGGCCCGTTCAGCTGGTTGCTCACGCGCTTGGGAACGCTCAAGTTCGTCGAGACGTTCATGCTGGGATATACCGACGATCCGTTGATGTTTGCGATCATGCTCATCCTTCTCATCCTGGTTGTCGGCATGATTATGGATGCGGCGGCCAACATCATCGTCGTCGGACCGGTTCTGATCCAGGTCGCCGTTCAAGCCGGGTTCCCCGAAATTCAGGCGGCGCTCGTGATCGTCGTCGGGTTCCTGATCGGCACGGTGACGCCTCCGATCGGCGTGGCATATTTCACGGGAGCATCGATCGCGAGGGCGAAACTCGAAGTGGTGGCAGTGGAGATGGTGCCCTATCTGCTTGCTGAGTTTGGAGTCCTCTTCCTGATGATGGTCATATCACCGATAACGATGTGGTTACCCAAAGTGTTCGGGTTCGTGGAGTGAATGAGGCCCCTCCCGCGGGAGGGGCACCCATTTTATTGCGCATGAAAAGTCAATCAAGGGAAGTTTGAGAAATGGTGGCACTGGCACAAAAGTTCGATACCGGATTCAAAGGTCTGTTGACTGCGATCTGTGCGACGTTGCTCATCCTGATGGTGTTCTTCACGGTCTGGACGGTTGTCATGCGGTACATATTCCTGGATGCTCCGTTCTGGAGCGATACGCTCACCATGTTCTTCAACGTGTGGACGGTTTTCCTGGCGCTTGCCATAACGGTCAGGGACCGCACCCACATTTCGATGACCATGCTGTATGAGATATTGCCTCCGATCGTCGGTTTTTCGTGTGAGTTTTTGTGGACCGTGTTGATATGCCTGTTCGGGATATTCATCGCGATTTGGGGATTTGATGCCTCTTGGAACGTGCCGGGTCTGTATTGGGAATTCGGCTACATGAGCAAGAAATGGCCGATGATGATCATGCCCACGGTCGGGGTGCTGATGTTCGTGATGGCGGCGATCGTCATCTTCGAAGACATCTTGCGGGCCAAGAGGGGCGATCTTACGGTGCACGCGCACGAGATCGAAGACATCAAGGAATACCAGCGCATGGCGCAAGTCGAGGCCGATGAGGTCGAGGTTGTCGAGCGTGCCGACGCGCATTAATTCCATGAATTGATTGTTCTCCCTTGGTTGGGAGCAGCAAAGGGGCGCCGAAATGGCGCCCCTTTTTCTTGGATTGTCTTGGTTGGTTGCTGGCCCTTTACCCGCCGTAAGTGATGGCCTTATCGGTAATCTCGACGGTTCCGGTCTTGGCGTCTTCGACGGAGTCCCGTAAATCTGAAAGATACTGATCGACGACCGGCACGTGAATAAGGGTGAGCATGCCCATGTGGATGGCTCGGGGATCGGCCGAGCGCGTGATGAACCATCCCCGCCGCGTCATTGCCTCGGCGACAGCAAAGATGTCGTAGTCCTCCGAGGTGTAACTAAGGATGGTGAGCGGCGGATCGCCGACAATCGACAGCCCGTCAATTTCTGATATGCCCTCTTTGAGCCGGTCTATCGCATCGAAAAGTTCGCCTGCGATGCGGACATATCCGTCCCACCCAAGATAATTGAGTACCGCCCAAGCCGCCGCAATCGGTCCCCCCGGCCGTGTGCCGGGTATTGTCGGCGAGGAATAATGGCCGCGGGACCAATCGTCGAACTCGAACACTTGATATATTCGATGCGCCTGATCCGAGAGCAGGAAGGTTGACGCGCCCTTGGCCGTGAATCCGTATTTGTGAAGGTCGGCGGACATGGAAGACACACCCGGCACTGAAAAATCGAATGGCGGGACCGGGCGGCCCAATGCGCGGGCAAAGGGGGCGATGAAGCCTCCGACGCAGGCATCGACATGGAGCCACAGATCATTCTGTTGGGCCAATTGGGCGAGATCCGAAATGGGGTCGATGACGCCATGAGCAAACTGTGGTGCCGATCCGACAAGCATGATGGTCCGGTCGTCGATGGCGTCGGCCATACGATCAACGTTTGCGCGGTAGTCAGGTCCGACGGGCACGCGCTTGACTTCCAGCCCCAAGTAGTGCGCGGCCTTATTGAAGGCGGGATGGGCACTGTATGGCGCAACCACCTGTGGAATGCCTGACACGGGTCGATTGTCGCGGGACCAGTCGCGCGCGGTTTTAACCGCCATCATGATGCTCTCGGTGCCACCGGAGGTCATGCTGCCGGACGCGTCATCGTCTGCGTTCAGCAGACCAAGCGTCCACGCAATGACATCGGTCTCGAAGCGCGCGAGGCTGGGAAATGCGCTTGGCCCGAGCGCATTTTCGGAAAAGTACATGCGGGACGCGTCTTTCGCGATTTCCAGAACGTCGTCTCCACCGAAGTGAGTGTAGAGACCGATCCGGCCACCCCGCCAATCGACGTCGTTCACTTTCTGGGCTTCAAGCTCGTCAAGAACGTCGTCCCTGGTTCGTCCTTTCGGCGGAAATCGATTGGTCATCCGTGGAGCCTTTTCATCAATTGGTTTCTGCCTCAAGTGTGCAACAACAATTCGGTTGCTGACATGATTGAGGCTTGTTGTTTGTCACACTCCGCACCGGATGATCCAGAGGAATTCCCAAACAAGAGGGTGGCTGGTCTCTAGAGAAACATCACGATTTTGCGAGAATCGGGGCGCAAAGGATATTTCGAATATTGACGATTCTTTTAATCAAGATAGGGTTAGATAAAGCGAGATTTAGACGATTCAATACTAGACGAAGCAATGGCTGCATAGGATAATTTGGGTCGTTGTGACGAGTAGAAAATGCTTTCTGTCTGGTTGGGTTACGTTCGGGCTGAAAATAAATCACGAAACGCGCGGCGAAATCCGGTCGATTTTTTGGAGGCGTCAATAACTTGCGCTCGATCGCACGAAATTGGAACCACTGGCACAAGACGAATTGGGAGGAATGACAGTATGCTTAGAAAAACAATAATCGCGCTTGCTGGTGCGGCCGTGTTGGCCGCAAGCGGCAGTGCCATTGCCCAGCAGAAGCTTATTCTGGGCTCAAACCAGGGCCCGCCGACGGGTTTTGGTATCGCACTTCTTGATCACTTCATCCCGCGCGTCGAGAAGTACTCGGTCGGCGCAGCAGTTGTTGAGTTTGATGGTCCCAGCGCCATCTGCGTCGAGCACCAGTGTGTGGAGCAGATGCAGCAGGACCTGATTCAGATCTCGACGTCATCGACTGAGAACATCGGTGCGTTCGGTCGGACCTACGACGTAATCAACCTGCCGTACTTCTTCCGCGATCTCGAATGGGCCGACATGATCTTCAACGGCTGGCTCGCCGATTGGCTCGATAAGACGTCCCGGAAGGACATGAACGTCGGCGCATTGGCCGTTGTGCCTTGTGGTGGCTTCCGCCAGTTGGCGAACAACGTCCGCCGTGTGAAAGCTCCCGCTGACTTGAAGGGCATCAAAATTCGCGTCACCAAGAGCCCGTCCGCTTATGAGTTGATCAAAGGCTGGGGCGGCATCGCGGTTCCGTATGACTGGGCACAACTGTACCAGGGCATGCAGTCTGGCGTGGTGAACGGCTTCTACATCCCCGACGGTTGGACGGTTCACGTCAAGCTGAACGAGGTGGCGCCGTACATCACCGAGATGGGTGGTGCCTATACGGGTTGTGGCTTGTGGATCTCGGACAAGCACCAGAAGACGTGGCCCCAAGGTGTCCAGGATGCGGTTATCCAGGCCGGTAAGGACATTCAGGCCGGCATGGTGTACGAGATCGACCGTCAATGGTTGAAGACTGCGACGATCGAGCTCAAGAAGTGCTGCGACGTCTACTATCCGACGGACGAAGAGATGCTGGAGTGGTTTACCGGCTCGCTCTCCACCTGGGTCGAAGCCAAGAACACCTATCCTAAAGAAATCGCGGAACGCGCGCTTTTGCAACAGGGCATGGACGAATTCGTCGCAGTCCTGAAAGAGAACGGCGCTCTCTAAATTTGTCGTTGAGCGTTAATATTCTTGGGGCGCGCTTCGGCGCGCCCCTATTTCTTTGTCTGGAGCTTGAGAATTCGTGTCATTCTCCAAGAATCTGATATTTGTTAGTCGGAAGGGATCGTAAGAACTTTTGACTGGAGACCTATCATGGAGCTTCGCCTCGTAAGCGACGCGCTTGGTATCGAGGCGATGGGTGTCGAACTGAACACGCTCGCCGACACGGAGTTCGAAGCCGTTTACGACAGCTGGCTCGAACACCACGTTCTCCTCGTGCGCGAACAGGTTTTGACCGATTCGCAACTCGTCTCATTTACGAAAAAACTCGGTGAATTGGATGCCGAGGCGACGGTGGCAAACGCACTCGATTGGGGTACGGGAGAGGCGGGTGTCCTCGTTGTCTCCAACATCATCGAGGACGGTGTTGAGATTGGCATTCTGGGAGCTGGGGAAGCAATCTGGCACACCGATATGAATTTCATCGAATCGCCGACTAAGGCTAGCATCCTTTATGCCTTGGAAATTCCCGAGACTGGCGGTGACACAGGGTTCTGCAATATGGAACGGGCGCTTCAAACAATGCCGGATGAATTGCGCAACCGAATTTCGGAATTGACTATCAAGCACGACGCCAGTACCGATAGCAGCGGCTATGTTCGCGAAGGCTTTGAGCCCGTGACCGACGTCAGCAAAACCGAAGGAGCCGTCCATCCTATTATCCGCCGCAACACAGAATCCGGGCGCGAGGCGCTTTATCTCGGGCGTCGTCGCAACGCTTACGTGATGGGGATGCCGGTCCCAGAATCCGAAGACCTGCTCGACGAGGTGTGGGAGCACGCGCTGCACGCCGATCACATCTGGTATCATCATTGGCAGCCAGGCGATGTGATCGTGTGGGATAATCGCTCGACCATGCATCATCGCAAGCCGTTCGACCCGGGTAGCCGACGCATCTTGCATCGGACCCAAGTCAACGATACCCCGCGGCCGATGTCCTGATCCCCGTCACGCAATGCGGCACATGACTGGTCACGACGATCAATTGGGTCGCGGCGCCGCGCTGGTGATGGCCGCCAAAGCCTTATCGGTGGCGTTTGCTGCGGATGCCGCGAAGCGGGACGCGGAACGCATACTTCCGGTGGCGGAGATGACCGAGCTTCGGTCTGCGGGTCTGCAGGTCGCCCGCGTGCCGATGGCGTACGGCGGACCCGATCTCAGCTTTCGGGAGCTTGCCGAATTGATGATTTGGCTTGGTGCCGGTGACCCGAACATTGCCCAGGCCGTACAGCCCCATTTTGTACTCCTCGACATGTTGCGGCTGTTCGGAACCGAAGCGCAAAAGCAACGCTATTTCGGGGACGTTGTCGGCGGACACATCATCACCAATGCTTATGCGGAGCGCGGCACCGGGATCGTTGGCCAGATCACGACAGCCCTGAAACCAGATGGTGACGGCTACCGACTGAACGGGACGAAATTCTATTGCACGGGAAGTCTGGTCGCCGAGCAATTCTATGTTCTCATCGGGACAGAGGATGATGGCCGGACGATTGCCATCGTTCCAGGAGACCGGGAAGGGCTGACGGTACATGACGATTGGGACGCCATGGGACAGCGCACCACGGCGAGTGGCACAGTCGAATTCGACAACGTCGCTGTGGCGGCGGATGAAGTTATCGCCGCCGAGACGGCATGGAGCGAGCGAAGCCACATCGGTGCCCTGGCGCAGATGCTGCACGCGGCCATTGATGCCGGCATTGCGAAAGCGGCTCTTGCAGATGCGATTGACTATGCCCAGAACCGGGCGCGGCCGGTTCTGGAAAGCGGTGTCACACGCGCCTCGGACGATCCTTACGTGATGTCGGCTATAGGTGAGATGCGCGTAGCGGCGAGCGTTGCCGAGGTTATGGTCCTCAATGCTGGTGAGGCCCTTGACCGTGCGGTTGCGGCCCAGACGGCCGGAGACAGCACTGATGTCGTGACCAAGCTACTGGAGGAAGCCTCGATCGCAGTCGCTGAGGCTAAAATCGCCAGCACCCAGTCATCGCTTGCGGTTTCGGAGACGATGTTCACGGTCACCGGTGCGTCGGCGAGCTTATCAACGCAGAATCTCGATCGCCACTGGCGTAACGCCCGAACGCACACGATCCACGATCCCGTATCATATAAATATAAGATTGTTGGCGATTATCTATTGAATGGACGACCACCACCCCTCGGCACGCGTTACTAGGTCGGTGCCCGTGAAGCATCCGTTCAGCAAAGCCTTGGCTGTTGCGCGAAATCGGCAGCAAAGTTGGTATTACGCTGCGTGCGTATCAAGCAGTCGTGACTGGTCAGAGTGAATGGAAAAGGCTTTATATGCTTGAGAATCGGTCGCACTATGTATATTTTACGCAAGCGTTGGATCACAATGAGTTAGATTCAGCCGAGATTAACCATAAAGCCCGCAAAGGGCGTGTAACGATAAGGCATCAGAGCACTCGAGGAGGCGATCTATGATCAGAAAAATACTCTCTACGATTGGAATTGCGTTTGTAGCGTCTCTGTTACTGGTCGGTTGCGACGAAGCGGCAGATGAAGCGAAAAAATCCGAACCGGCGACCAAAAGCGCCGCATCCGGATCATCCCAAAATGAAGTGAAGATGGGCGGTACGTTAGATAAGTCGAGGATGTCCGAGGCTGAGAAAAATACGCTTGAGATGGTTGAACAGGCGCACAAAGCGACCGACTGCGGTGGATTTGATCAGACTTGCCGCAGTTCAGCACGGCAAGCTGGAGTGAATCTTTACGCCATCAAAGATGAAAAGTCTGAAAAGGAAGGCGGTGCGACGACCACCCGCACAAATGATGGTCGTAACCGAGGCAGTGGCCTTTGGTCCAAGCTCAAGAAAAAAGAGTAGTTGGTCGGTACGCGAGCGTTCAATTCGAACGACCACTACACTTCAAAGCATGATGAACGGGGCCGTAGCGCGGCCCCGTTTTTTGTGGCCTTCGCCTTTTCCTATCCGAGCCTTTTTTTCAGCAGTTCGGAAATTTCCCCCAGACGATGGGCGATATGGGCCCCCGATTCTGACAGGAGTTTTTGTTTCGCCGATGCCGAGTCGTCCGCAGACCGGATCATCGCCGCGACATGACCAAAACTCAGGCCTGCGGGGTGACTCTCCTGGAACACACCGGCAACCATTGCGACGACCGGTTTCGTAATCTCACCGTCCCGCAGGGCGCGTGCCAATCCTTGTTCGTTCTCTGAGCCCGGCTCGCCATAGAAGAGCATGGCGTCGGTGTCAGGATCGTCTTCGAACATCCGTGCGTATTCCACCATGTCGTTGCCGATGATGGGGTCACCTCCCATTGATATACAGCTGGAGACGCCATAGCCGCCTGCCGCGAGGGCCGCACTCAATTCCGCGGACATACCGCCTGAGCGCGAGCACACGCCAATTCGTCCGGGAACGTAGAGCTCGTTGGCGCGATCGCCACCAATGCCACCCAGCTTGCTTTTGCCGGGGGAAATCATCCCATTTGTGTTGAACCCGATCAGCCAGGCTCCTGCGGCACGCGTGGCCGCCACAGCGATTGCGGCATCATGGCGGGGCACGTTTTCAGTCAGTGCGACGATGACTTTAATTCCGGCATCGACTGCTTCAAGCACGGCATCCTTGATACCTGGGGCGGGCACATAGATGACCGAGGCGGTAGCGCCGGAAACATCCACGGCGGATTTGACCGTGTTGTACACAGGGATGCCGTTGACATCCTGCCCGCCGCGGCCTGGTGTTACGCCCGCCACGATATTGGTTCCGTAAGCGACGCAATATTCAGTATCGAATCGTCCCTGAGAGCCCGTGATGCCTTGGACCAGAACGCGCGTGGAGTCGTCGATCAGGATACTCATGATGCATTCCCGCCGTTGACGGCTTCGTTCGTGAGATCGACGATAAGTTTCACGGCGTCATCCAGCGACGCCTTCGGTGGCATATAGCGGACGCCGGGGAATTCCTCGATCATGGCCCGTGCTTCCTCTTCGCCGGGTCCAAATACACGTACGACGACCGGAAAGGTGTGAGCATCGACGTTATGCTGCTTCAGGGCCTCGCTCAGCGCTCCGACCAGGATGTCACATGGCAATAGCTGGAGGTAGTTGAAGCTCACCAGCAATCCCTTGGTGTTCGGGTTTTCCAGTATGGCGTTGAGTACGGCAAGAGGTTTGTCGATCGACGGTGCGGGACTGAAATCGGTGTGATTTGCCAATTTGCCGCCCAAATCAACGACCATATCGTGCTGCAGTAAACTGGCGCCGCCGCCGCCCATCAGAATGCCGATATTCCCATCCAGTTCCGTGTAGCGGAGCGCGCCGCCGGGCAGCGTCTCATTGGCCCGCATGACCGCGATTTCCCGCTCATTCAGAATTCGACCTTCTGCGCCGAAGCCGTGGCCTTCATTCGTCCAATACCGATGTCGGAACAAGGCGTTGTCGTCGATCTCCATCATCGCGCCGACCAGGCTGAGCTGCCCGTCGGAATCCGCGGCGATAGGGTTACACTCGATCATGGTGGCATCGGCTTCGCGGAACGCGGCGTAGAGCCTTGATGTGAGTTGGCCGAGACGGGCCAGGACCGGTCCGCCGACTCCCGACCGTTCCCAAAGGCCGACGGCGTCCCACGGCTTTAGGTCATCCAGGGGATCAACATCAGCCGTAATGACGGCGTCGGGATCGCACTCAAAAGTTTGCTCGATCTCAACGCCACCTTGGCGGCTAATAACAACCTTGGGCGCGCGGGGGCCGAAAGCAAAACTCAGATAATACTCTTCATCGATCGTGAACTTAGATTCAACGTAAACGTCCGTTACCGGATACCCATTGATGGTCTGGCCGATCATGGTACTTGCTGCTTCGGCGGCATCTTCCGGCGTATCGACGAGATGTACGGCACCGGCCTTGCCACGTCTGCCGGTCGGTATGATCGCCTTCACGGCGACACTCCCCAAACGTTCAGCGATGACGGCCGCGTCAGAAGCGTTCGTTGCCGGGCCTCCGTCCGGCACGGGGAAGCGGTTGTCCCGCAACCAGGATTTGACCTTTTCCTCGGTTAACCGCATTCGGAATACCACCAATCCATGATGTGAATCATCGTTTCCCTAAATCCGATACACGCGTCCGGCGTTGTCGTGGAACAGCTTTTGCTTTTCCGCATCGGAGAAATCCTTCACGACATCCTTGAACGCATCGAAAAGCGTATCGTAGCTGCTCATGACACTATCGACCGGAAAGTTCGACGCGAACATACAGCGATCCACCCCGAATATCTCTATGCCGTCGAGGATGAATGTTCGAATGCTCTCGACCGACCAATAAAAGTCAGTCATGCCCAACCCGGACAGCTTGACTGAAATGTTCGGGCATTCGGCCATGACACGCATGCTTGCCCGCCATGTCTCTATTCCGGCGTAGTGCCGTTCCAAAGGAAACGCCAGATGGACCAGTATGATCGGGATTTCAGGGTAACGTCGTGCGAGACGAACCGTGTCTTCAGCCTGATGGGCGCAGATTTGGTGATCAAATGACAGGTCGTATTTCTTGAGCAAGCCGTAGTTGGCGAGCCAGGTATCGTTGTTGAGGAAATCCACTGGCGTCAGATTCAGCAATGGCTCAGACGGATGGCGGCTCGCGATCTGGCGGATGCCCCGGAAGTTGGGAGATTCAGTGTGCTCGTCCAGCTGGCGCTCGCACTCGGCAGACATGAAATCAACCCAGCCAACGATTGCGTGCGGAAATCCCTTTGAGCTCGGGTTATCCGCTATGGACTGAAGCCAGCGCGTTTCGCCCACCGGATTTTCGTGGTCATAGTTGGCCTGTACGTGCACAGATTTTACGATGTTCTGATTCTCAATATCGGCGAGGAAATCCCCGATGAGATAATTTTTTCGGAGTTTGGTATTCGGCCCCCAAATGCGCATCGATTCCGGACCCCTCATGTGGGGATAGTTGTGGTTGTCTATATCCCACAGATGATGATGCGCATCGATGATCTGCATCGTGAATGGCCTCCGGGCGGGCTTAAGGGGTCCGGGCGAGAAGTTCGCCGTTTTCCGAAAAGATATCTCTGCTAAATTAGAAGATAAAGGCGGGAGGCGGCAAGGTTGGTGTTGGTGGCATTTTATGTCCGCGTGGTTCGTGTTATCAAACCACAGCATGTCATGCTGAGCGGCAAGAGCGATTGATATGACTGAACAACTTCTCAATCCTGTTACAGATAAGTCTGCGTGGAAGAGCGCGGATTTGGCAGCAGATCGCTCGTGGCATTACCTGCTCGAACAGGAACATATCAACGAGATCGCCACGTTGCTGGATGTGTTGCGTGAGTCTGGATTGCGTCCACCAATGATCAAGCGGGATGATTTTTCGGCGCCTTTCCTGACCGACTTGCTGACTTCTGTCGGGCGGGAGGTTGAGTCGGGATTTGGTGTCGCGCGCATCGGCGGTCTGCCGGTAGACGATATTGATATCGCCGGTCTTGAGACCGTATTTTGGGTGTTGGGGCTGCTTCTCGGCCATCCCGTCTCACAAAACAGCGCCGGACAGTGTATCGCCCATGTGGTCGATCGAGGTGTGTCCTACGACCAGACAAATGCCCGGGGCTACACGACGCGCGCGGAATTGGTGCCGCACTGCGATGCGGGCCCCGATTTTGTCGGTCTGCTGTGCGTACATCCTTCGAAAAGCGGAGGCGAGAGCTCGCTCGCCAGTTCGATGGCAATCTACAACGAAATTTTGGGCAATCATCCGGAGTATCTCGACGAACTGTACCGGGGATTTTTCCACGACCTGCGGGGCGAAGGGCCGACTGGTAGTCTCGACGAGCTCACCAATCATCCCATCCCCATCTTCAGCTATTTTGAAGATCAGTTGAGCTGCAGTTTCAACACGAAGTCGATGGAACAAGCGAACGATAAAATGGGCACGAACTATACGAAGAGACAGAAAGCCGCAGTCGACTGCATTCTGAATCTCGCTCGGGAACCTACGTTCCGCTATGACATGATTTTCCAACCTGGCGACATTCAATTCGTCAACAATCACACAGTTCTTCATTCACGAAATGCGTATCAGGACTTCGACGAGCCCGAACGTCGGCGGCGCCTTTTGCGGCTTTGGATTGTCCAACCGCAATGTCGCTCGCTCGATCCTTTGCTCGCCGATCGTTTCAATACCGGTCCGCGCGGTGGAGTGGCGCAGCGGGAAGACTTGGGCCAGGCTTTTCCCGGGCTGTCTGAAGTCGCCATATGATCGGATCTCTGGCGGGCAAATCGGCAATTGTCACAGGAGGAGCGGGGGGCATTGGATCCGCCATTTGTCGGACCTTGGCTGATGCAGGCGCCCGTATTGTCGTGGCATATAACAGCAACCAGTCGCGTGCTTGCGAATTAGCTGCGGATTTGCCGGGGGACGGCCACTTCGCACAGCAGGTATCGATTGAGGATGGGGATACTCTGGTGCAACTTGCCGAGGTCGTGACATCCCGCTTCGGAGGTCTTGATTTGCTTGTGAATAATGCGGCTACGACGCGTTTCATTCCTCATGACGATCTCGAAGCGCTGGATGATGCGTTGTTCGATGAAATTCTTCAGGTGAACGTGCGAGGATCATTCGCTTGTGTTCGTGCACTGAGAGCACTGCTTGAAGCCGGGGAGGGGGGCCTGGTCGTCAACATGTCATCGATTTCCTCGGTGATCGGTTTGGGCAGCAATGTCGCCTATTGCGCATCGAAGGCGGCGCTCGACAGCTTGACCCGATCTCTCGCCCGGGCACTGGCGCCGAAAATTCGAGTGGTGTCCGTTGCACCGGGAGTGGTCGATACGCCCTGGATCAAAGGATTCGACCAGAAGTGGCAAGACCAGCAGATCCTGCGTACGCCACTTCAGGAGTTCGCGAGCCCGGACGACGTCGCATCGGCCGTACTTGCAGTGGCCGTGAATCTGAAATCCACAACCGGCAGTGTTATCACCGTGGATGGTGGTCGCTTGTTGGGATAGCAACGCATTGATCCTTCCTAATTATCACAGTTGAATGGAGATTTAGATGACGGAAACGCCATTGAATGGAGATGAACTGGCCGCGCTACGCGAGCTCGACTCGCCGACGATCTACAACACTATCGAAATGCTGCGTCCGGAACGTCAGGGATTCGGCTATACGACTGACACCATGGTGTCGGTCGATCCAAAGTTTCCGCCTCTGGTTGGCTATGCGAAGACGGCAACGATCCGGAGCACGCGGCCATCCGGAAAGCCGGCCAGTGAAATCAGACAAATTCGTTTGGATTATTTTCGTTATGTCGCGGCCGATCCAGTTCCGGGAATCGCGATGATCCAGGATTTAGATGGTGACCAAGCAGGATATGGATCCTTTTGGGGAGAGGTCACGTCGACAACACTAAGCGCACTCGGGTGCATTGGGGGTATCACTGATGGCAGCATTCGAGACGTCGATGCAATCGCGCCAGGATTTCAACTTCTTGCCCGAAAGGTCGTCCCCAGTCGCGCCTATGTCCACTTGGTCGACTTTGAGTGTGAAGTCAACATTCTGGGTATGGTTGTCCAGCCCGGCGATCTGATTCATGCTGATCGGCACGGGGCCGTCGTTATTCCGCATGACATGGCACGTGATATCTCGCGGGGTGCTGATCTAATCACCCGCCGAGAGAAAATTCTCTTGGATGCCGCCAAGAAACCTGGATTTACGGTAGACGCCCTTGAACAGGCGATGGTCGAAGTGTCAAAGCTCAAAGAATAACGAGAGATGTCCAGACGGGGCCTATCGGGCCCCCTTTGACGGTCCTCGATGAACTAGGCGTGACCCGAACGTCTGAGCGACCGGCATGACTTCGATCGTGTTGACGTTGACATATGACGGCAGAGTGACGATGTCCAGAATGACTTGCGCGATGTCGTCGGATTTCATCGCCTTGAAATCCTCGTAGAAGTTCACGTCGGAGTTGCCTGTTCGTACGATGTCGAATTCCGTTTCCGACATACCCGGTGAGATGGCCGTAACTCGAATATTGCGGCCAATGAGGTCGGCGCGCGTATTCATGGAAAATTGTGTGACGAAGGATTTGGTGGCGCTGTAGACAGGGCCACCAGGGCCGAAATGATTACCGGCGACCGACGACACGTTGATGACATGGCCTCGATCGCGAGACACCATGCCCGGTAAAATCGCTCGAGTGCAGTACAACACGCCTTTGATATTCGTATCGACCATCGTCTCCCAATCGTCGATATCGGCTTCCCAGGCTGATGCTTTGCCCAAGGCAAGTCCTGCGTTGTTGATCAGTATTGTGATGTCGGCGAAGTCTTCGGGAAGTCCGGCAACCGCGGTGTGAACGGCGTTGCGGTCGCTTACGTCAAGCGTGATGGTCAGACATTTTTCACCTAATTCAGTTTGAAGTTTCTCAAGCCTGTCGCTTCGGCGCCCTAAGGCAATGACCTTTGCACCCTCGGCGACGAACAGTCTTGCAATCGCTTCTCCGAATCCTGCCGTTGCACCGGTGACAAACGCAGTTTCACCGTCAAGTATCGCCATTAAAGACTGCTCCCGAGTTTTCTCAAAAGATTATTGAATAGAAGGGTGCGGCTCCCGAGACGCGGGAACCGATGAAACGTGGAGCCTAGGGATAATCCGTGACTAACTTCCGGCAACTCGTTTGACGGCAACCCTCTCGTTGTCATGATCGCTGGTTTGCGCTGCCGATTTACCCTTTTCAGAGTTTTGAGCGTTCGCGGCCGTTTGCTCTGAAACCAGTGCGGCCCTGACCTTGACTGGCTGAGGAATTTCCCGTTCCTCGGTTCCCTTCTTGGCCCGCTTCAATTGACCTTCGGTATAAGCACCTGACTCAATGGACAAGACTTCGTACCAAATATCCCCAATCACTTTGGCGGTCTTTGCCAGTTTGATCTTGCGCGCGCGAATTTTTCCGGACACCGAACCGTGAATCTCTATTTCGTCGGCTACGATTTCACCACTGATCGAGGCCTTTTCCCCAACGGTAAGTGCTTGGGATGTTACGTCGCCCTCGATGCTTCCATCCACCTGCATTTCACCATCCGTGCTGAGGTTACCGATGATATGCAGATTGACGCTGATGATTGACGGCGCTGCTTTGACGCCTCCCGTCGCTGAAGCGTTTCCCTTATCGCGATCAGTCTTTGAAAACATATTTACCTGCCTTCAAGAATTTGTCCGGGTCTTGCGACCGTCCATTGAACAATACTTCGTAATGAACGTGTGAACCAGTACTTCGTCCAGTACTACCCATCATTCCGATTTTCTGACGAAAATCAACTTTTTTGCCTTTCTTTACCAGAATCTTGTGAAGATGTGCATAGCGTGTCTTGATACCAAGGCCATGATCGATCTCCACGAAACGACCGTAAGGTCCTTTCCTACCTGAATATGTGATCACGCCTGCTGCCGTCGCACGTACGCTGGTCTTGAAAGGACCGGCGAAGTCCAGTCCGTAATGCATGGCCCATCGTTTTGTGAACGGATCTTTGCGCTTGCCGAATCCACTGGAGCGATAGTAATTGTCGGCCGGCGGCGCAAGCGGAAGTGTCTGCAAGATTTGTTGAAGACCTTCCCAGCGGGCGAGATGGAGTTCCAGTTCCAGCACACTGTTTTCGAACTGATTTCCCATACCTTTGAATTCATTGGCCGAATGTATAGCGTCGAGGCTCACGAGCGGACCGCCTTGCCCGGTTTCAGTTGCGTCAGTGTGGCGAAGCAAATCGCCGATATCGAGTCCGGTGAGCTTTACCATGGACTCCATCTCGCCAACGCTAACGTGTGTGCGGTCTTGAATACGATTTATCAGGTTCTGTTGGGATGATTTGAGCTCGGTGAGGCGCTGTTCAAGTTGGGTGACGCGCTTCGCGGCAGAATGATGAAGTTCTCTCGCGCCGTCTCTATCTTGCGTAATCTCACTCAAAGATTGCCGCGTCATCTGGAGCGAATTGGACAAGGAAGAATTGTGGGTCGAGGTGACGCCCAGACTATTTTCCAGTTGTTCAACTTGTGCCTTGAGCGCCTGTTTTACCGTGAGCGCTTTATCCCGTTCGCTGATCACTGAATCCAATTCACCGGTCAGCGAACTGAGACGGTTTTCAAGCGAGCCTTTGAAGTGCACAAGATCAAGGAGTTGTTTGTGTTTCGTCTCGAGGTCGCTGGTCAGCGCAACGAAGTGGTCCTGCGTATCTGATAGCTCCTGTGAGAGTTGCTCATATGCAGATTCCATATTTGCAATGCGACGATTCTTCGAGTCGATGATTTGATCTTTGAACAGGAGATAGACGGAAGCGAATACTACCCACCCGAAAGACGCAATGAGGACCGCAGTCAAAAGCCCCTGAGCCGGCTTGTTTAGCGATACGAACCTTACATTTCCCTGGCTGCGATAATAGAACTGTCGCTCCGGAAACATCCGATCACTGATTTCAGTGAAAATTGCTTGCCAATCCCTGTTTTGAACGTTTTTCATTATTTAGCTCAGGGCCTCGTTTTAAAATCTTTTACCACCAAGCCACGCGGTGCGGTACAGCCAAGCCATGCAGTGCAGTATGGATTCTTCTCGCAATACCCGTCCCATCCAATATTTACGGCACGGCTTGCGCCGTGGCCCATAACGGGCCGTCCCCCACTTACCGCAAATCGTGTACGGCCTCCAGCACCTAGCTGATACATCCGGACACTATTTCCTTGCGCCACGCACGCTGAATACTACCACTCTTGTCGATAAGAAAGATTGACCATTTTATCTCCCTTACCCTTTGAATCCTCTTAACGTTACGGATTCACCATCTTCGGGCAGTAACGCTAAAGTCTAGAGCGCGATCTCCCCTACGAGGCCCGGTTCCTTTCGGTTGGATCACTTCAGTGCACCTTCAAATCCTTAGAGGAAATTATTCAAAATATCGGACATTTAAACAATAACCAACTGGCCGCAATTGTGCCTGCTCGACGGATTGGCAGCAAGCACATCGTGGTCAAAATTTGCTCACTCCCAAATTGAAGCGAAATGACGAGTTGAATATCGTTTCGAATTCTGACTGGGTAGATGTGATTTCTTAAAAAATTACTTGTTATCAGATATATATGAAATATTTCTAATGTATGACAAAAGCTATGAATTGCAACCTAAGGATGTCGTTTTCTTCTCACTTTTGGATGGACGGGCCCACGTTCGCAAGGGTCGGCCCAACTACAAGTTGCTGAAAATGCGTGTGAATGCGTCTCTCTGTCTCTACGATTGCCAGTTTCAAAGCCTCAAAATCCTCCAGACCTGTCGCCCGAGCTAGTGCTTGCCGGAGACCTTCTGCCGCTGTCTCCTCCATGAAGTTCGTCTGGAGTGTTTGCCTCAGAAACCCTTGCGTATTCTTGAGGAGTCGCAGTCCGTCCGATAATTCTCTTGCCAGCAGCTCGTCGATGGCTTCGGCATGTCGCAGCGCCCGGATCGCTTCAAATGTGCTCGTACCCCCCTTCAGTGAATATTCGTTGGCGTATCGAAGAACCAGGTACTGACACATGAACTCAAGCTCAAATAATCCACCACGCGCGAACTTAATTTGCCAAGGATCGTGGGTTCCATGTTCGCGCACGATTCGTTCGTGCATCTCTGCAACATCCAGACGCAATTTCGCAGGGTCGCGCGGCAATCTCACAATGGAGTCGATAAGCCTTTCAATGCGTGTGCGCAGATCGGGAGGTGCGGCAACGACTCTCGCCCTCGTCAGAGCCATGTGTTCCCATGTCCAGGCCTGAGACTTTTGGTAATCCTCAAATCCGTCGATATGGACAGCGATAGGGCCGCTGGAACCCGAAGGGCGCAGGCGCATGTCGACATCGTAAAGCCGGCCTTCCGCGGTTAACGCCGAAATAGCATTGATGACGCGCTTGCTGAGACGGGAATAATATTCACCGACCGACAGCGGACGTTCGCCATCCGAGATCTTCGCGGATGTCGGACAATCATAAATGAACGTCAAATCCAAATCAGATTCAGGCGTGAGTTCCCGTGAGCCATATTTTCCCAGAGCAACAATCGCGAATGCGCCATCCGGGATTCTGCCATGGGATTGAACGAATTCGGCCTCTGTCCACTCAAAGAGTGCCTTAATGAGGACATCCGCGATGTCGGTTAGTCTGGGGCCGATCTCGGTTGCCGTGGAAATATTACGCAATATGTGCACACCGGCTTGAAATGCCTGGTCATGACCCCATCGGCGTGAGGCATCGAGTGTCTCTTCGTAATAGGCGGTGTTCGCCAGGATTTTCGACAATTCGTCAGCCAGGTCGTCAGCGTCAGGTATCGGATCGTAAAAGTCGACGCTCAAGACGTTGTCCATGAGGCGAGGATTGCGCGCTAAATGTTCAGCCAATCTCGGTGCGCTACCCATGATCACGGCGACTAGGTCAAGCAAATCCGGATTGGCATAGAACAGGGAGAAAATCTGCACTCCTGCCGGCAGCTTCGCCAGGAACTCGTCGAATTTCAGTACAGCGGCGTTGGGGTTCGTAGTACATGCGAATGCTCGCAGTAGCGCGGGCGTAAGCTCAGTTAGCAGTTCTCTGGCGCGAGCGCTGCGCATCGCACGGTAACGCCCGTGATGCCAGGTCCTAATCAAGGCGGCTGTTGTCGATGGCTCACCGTAACCGAGATCAGTCAACGTGGAGATCGTTTCCGGATCATCCTCAGTACCGGTGAAGACAAGGTTTCCAGCATCTCCAAGCGCGGGGGCATGTTCGAAAAGCTTCGCGTAATGCCGTTCTACCGTTCGCAACACGTTCAAGGTCTCATCCACGAATGCCTCGGTCCCTGCAAAGCCCATGAACGTGGAAATATGGGCCAATCCTTCGTTGTCCTCCGGAATAGAGTGGGTTTGTTCATCGGCGACCATTTGTAGCCGGTGTTCAAGGCGGCGGAGATATTCGTAAGAATGCTCAAGCTCATCGGCGACGTTCTGATCGAGGCGGCCACAACAAACGAGCGCATTAAGTGCACTACATGTGCCAGCCACCCTGAGAGAAGGATCGCGACCGCCAGCGATCAATTGCTGAGTTTGTGCGAAGAATTCGATCTCCCGAATTCCACCCCGCCCGACTTTGACATTGTGACCAGGGACTACGACAGACCCGTGTCCTCGATGGGCATGGATCTGCCTTTTGATCGAATGAATGTCTTCAATGGCGGCGAAATCGAGATATTTCCGCCAAATGAATGGTGCAATGCGGTCCAGAAAAGCTTGACCCGCGGCTATGTCGCCAGCGACGGGAGCGGCCTTAATCAGTGCGGCCCGTTCCCAATTTTGTCCAACACTCTCGTAGTAGCCCTCGGCTGCCTCCATCGACATTGCCAATGGCGAACTTCCAGTGTCGGGACGTAGTCTCAGGTCGGTCCGAAACACATAACCGTCGTTTGTGCGCGAGTGTAGAAATTTGACCAATTCCTTCGTCAACCGCACAAAAAATTCCTGGGGTGACTTGCGACCCGTGTATTGGATTTTCTCCTGGTCAAACAGCGCGATTAGATCAATATCGCTGGAATAATTGAGTTCGCCGGCGCCGAGCTTCCCCATTCCGATAATTGTGAATCCACTGTCGTCCGCTGGATGCTTCTCGTTGAGCAGCTTCACATCCCCCGCAGCGGCTGCTTGAGCCAAAAGGTGATTGATAGTCACGTCAATGGACGCGCATGCAAATCGGCTAAGCGTTTGCGTTACCTCGGTGAGAGACCAAATACCCGCAATGTCTGCGGCGGCAACAAGCAAAGCCATCTTTGAACGAAATTCACGAAGCGTCACCATCAAGGTGGCGCTATCCGTAGTTTGGGACGCCGAAAGTAACCCGAGTATTTCTGTGCTGAGTTCCAGCGGGCCGCGTTCGATCAAATCGCGCGCAAATTCCAGATCGCGCAGTAGGCATTGCGAAAGAAACGGGCTGTTACCGAATACGGCGGCCAACAATCCGCTGCCTCCCGCATCGCCCGAAACGCGCCTTGAAAAATCTTCCAATGAAGAATCTTCGTGAGTCGCGGCCCGGCCATGCCATTCCTCAAGGCCGTTTTTTACACGTTCCGATGAGTACGGCGCAGGAAGTTGTTTTATCTGTGATAGAAACAGCAATACGCGCGTTCCTTCACGTCAAGGTATGGGGCACACTGCGCAAAAGGGCAATGGCGGTCAAGAATTTCTATGTATTTGGGTAGCATTCTGAGATACGGCACGACAGACAAGTGATTGTCTCAACGAGCAAAATGTTGCTTCGGCTGCTTGCAGCGAGCACGGCGGGATTAGCCATCGTGTTCGTTGTGCTTGGGTGGATGCTCTGGTCTGGGCCGATTTCACTGCAATTCCTGACTCCTTATGTCCGCGATGCGCTGAATATTGGCGTGCAGGGTGTCCGAATTGATCTTGAGGATACCATTTTGGCGTGGGCCGATTGGGAGCGCAGGCTCGATATTCGTGTCCGCGGCGTGCAAATATTTGACAGTGGCGATCGCGTAATCGCTGGTATTCCTGAAATGTCCCTCGGTGTCAGTGGCCGGGCTTTGTTGGGGGGACGTGTCGCCTTGACCCGCATTAATTTGCTGGGGCCGGAGCTCAGACTGATTCGGAATGTGGATGGGGCGTTTGGAATCGGAACCGACGACGAAGGGGCCCGAGATGCAGGATTCGTTGTTGCCGCGCTCTTAGAACGGTTGCGTACGGAACCAGGTCAAGGCGGATCGACTGAACTCCTCTCTCAGGTCAGCGTACGTGGCGCAAAAATTACAATCGTCGACCGAGTGCTCAATCAAACTTGGCGTTCGACTGAAGGCAAGATTTCTTTGGTTCGAAACGCCACGCGCATAATTGGGCAGGTTTCTGCCATCGTGGATCTTGACGGTGTTGCAACGCCCATAAATGCCAATGTTTCCCACATTCGAAACAGCGGTGAAGTGGCTGTGCAGCTGGATTTGACGGGGTTCGAACCTCGCACGATCGCGAAATATCATCCGAAAATCGCGCAATTTGACGCGCTTCGGACATCAGTGAGCGGCACGATCGATCTCACGTTGAACTCAGAGGGGCCGGTCGGAGCTGTCGAATTCGATCTGGCTGCTGACTCCGGTCACATACGTCTCCCTCGCTTCTTTGATGAAGATCTGCATTTTCAGCAGATTGGAATGAAAGGGCGAATTCAAAACGGCCTGACTGCGATTCAAATTAGTGAATTGTTCCTGGATACAGGGAGGGCTAGCGCCTCGGCGAGCGGCCTGATCGTTCTCGAAGAAGAATTGGCCGTTACGCTCGAAGCCAATATTCAAGATTTTCCGGTAGACGATTTAGAACGATTTTGGCCGAGTAACTTAGCCCGCAAGGCGCGCAATTGGATCACAACTCGTGTCCGTGGTGGCAAGGTCACGCGCGGGAACGTTCGGCTTACTGTATCTCCTGAGGTTCTCCTGGAGCAGGGCTTACAGGATGACGCTGTTGATCTCACATTTGAATTTGAGGGCGTGTCGACGAGATATTTGCGCGGCATGCCCAAGCTCGTGGAGGCGCGCGGAACGGCGCGAATATCGGGAGGTGTAATCGACCTGATGGTCGAGAGCGGTCGTGTTGGGGAAATTGCATTGTCCGAAGGCACCGTCCGGGTAGAGGGTCTTAACGCAGAAAATAAGACAGCCCACATCGAGTTCGTTGGAAGTGGCAAGGTGTCTGAGGTCTTAGCCGTGCTGGATCGTGAACCATACCGATTTGTCCGGGCGATCGGTTTCGAATCTGTTTCAGCGGCGGGTTTGAGCGCGGCGCGGGTGCGGTTCGATTTGCCGATCAAGGAGGGCCTTGAAGGCCGAGAAGTGAGATATGCCGCGGCTGTGAATTTACGTGATTTCGGTGTGCCCAATATCGTTGGGGATCATGAACTGAGTGATGGCAACTTGCTGGTTCAGTTGGATGGAAACGGCATAAGTGCAGCGGGAAGTGCAACCATCGATGGGGCGGGTTTTGATCTAGAGTGGCGTCGCGCATTTCGTCCTGCGGGTCCTGCGACCAGTTTGTTGTCCCTGGCAGCAAATTTGGATGAGGGAAACCGTCGAGAATTAGGTTTTCCGACCGCGCCACGTGTCACTGGCCTGACGCCAGTCAGTGCACAAATTTTGACCAAGGGATGGGAGATTCTCGAAATTAGTGCCACCGTAGACCTCACGCCCGCTCAACTCGATTTTCCGGAACTTGTCTGGGATAAGGCCGCAGGCGACGTTGCCAGTGCGAAATTCGATGCCAAACCCAGCGGTGAAAATGGCGAGCTGGTTACATCCTTTGAACTCACGGCTCCGGGTCTTTCGACCGTAGGTCAGGCGGAGCTGAGCAGTGACAACGAGATTCGGCGTTTGGATTTGTCTTTGCTTGAAATCGGGGAGAGCAGGGTATCGGTATCAATCAGGCCACGAGCTCCTGACGGCTTCATCGTCGCTCTGGAAGGCGAGCGCTTCGACATGAGGCCTTATCTTGCGCGATTGTTTGGTGGGGACGAGGCTCTTGCCATCCCGCCATTGGTTCTGTCGATGCGAGTTGGAGAGGTCATTATCGGCGAACGCCACAGCCTTTTAGAGGCGAACGGCAGGGCTGAGTACTCTGGGACATCATGGCAGGAAATCGAGGCTGACGGAGTGCTCAGTGGTGGGGCACCTGTGCAAATCTTGCTCAATACCGAGCCCGGCAAGCGCAATCTGGCCGTGAACTCAAGTGACGCGGGCGCATTTGTGCGGTCCCTCGGCGTGTTTGATAACGCAATTGGAGGCCAACTGGCGCTCACGGCAGCAATTGATGAATCATTGCCCTCGCGTCCTTTGACGGGAAAAATTGGAATCGATTCGTTCAAAGTTGTGAACGCGCCCGTGCTCGCACGTATCCTGACGATTGGGTCACTGACGGGTATGGCCGATCTTCTGAACGGGGACGGTATCTCGTTCGTCCGATTTGAGGCGCCATTCGCTCTTCAAAACGGTCGATTGGATATTGAACATGCACGCGCGTTCGGACCTGCTCTGGGAATCACGTTGGAAGGTGGGCTGGATCGTGAGAATAGTCAGGTCGAATTGCGGGGGACGTTGGTCCCTGCCTATACCCTGAATTCGGTGCTCGGAAATATTCCTTTGCTGGGAAATCTACTTGTTGGCCGAGAGGGCGAGGGTATCTTCGCGATCACCTATGCTGTGAACGGCCCCCTCAGTGAACCGAAGGTGACCGTAAATCCGCTTTCCGCGCTGGCCCCTGGCTTTCTCCGATCTATCGTATCGGGAAACGTAAAGCCGTTCGACGGCGTGCCGCAGGAAAATCTGCAACAGGGCGAGTAGCGCATCCCCAGTTGCGGTGCACGAACAGGCCTAGGTCGGTTTGACGAGCGCGTGGCGTTTTTTGCCGGCTGACAGTTTGATCACGCCTTCCGCTCCCAAATGTTCCAGCGTGATCAACTGGTCCTCATCCTGGATGACGGCATCGTTGATGCGCCCGCCGCCTCCCTTGATAAGGCGACGGGCTTCTCCGCGGCTAGAACTGAGCCCGGCGCGATGCAAGAGATCGAACGCCGCGATACCGGCACTCAATTCGCTTTGGGGCACATCGATGCCTGGTAAATCTTCACTGATGCCACTGCCCTCGAAAGTATTCCGAGCAGTCTCAGCGGCCAACTGAGCCGCTTCCGGACCGTGGCAAAGGCGGGTGGCCTCGTTCGCCAGAATTTTTTTCGCTTCGTTGATCTCGCCGTCTGCGAGCGCTTCCAGGCGCTCGATTTCATCCACTGGTAGTTCCGTGAACAGACGCATGAATTTGCCAACATCGGCGTCATCGGTGTTGCGCCAAAATTGCCAGTAATCATAAGGAGAAAGCATGCTCCTGTTCAGCCATACGGCGCCCGACGCAGTCTTACCCATTTTCGCGCCGGAGGACGTTGTTATGAGCGGCGAAGTCAGACCATATAGCGACCGATTGTCCACTCGACGTCCCAGGTCAACACCATTAACGATGTTACCCCACTGATCGGAGCCGCCCATCTGGAGCACACAATCATGGCGCCGGGAAAGTTCCACAAAATCGTAGGCCTGCAGCACCATGTAGTTGAATTCGAGGAAGCTGAGCGGTTGCTCTCTATCGAGCCGGAGCCTCACGCTATCCATGGTGAGCATTCGGTTGACCGAGAAATGGCCGCCAAATATCCGCAGGAATGGGATGTATTCGAGAGTATCCAGCCAGTCTGCGTTGTTGACCATCAGGGCATCGGTCGGACCGTCGCCGAAATCGAGAAATTGTCCGAAGGCCTCCTTGATTCCAGCCATGTTGGAGGCAATTTCCGCCTCCGAGAGAATTTTCCTGCTCTCTTCCTTTCCTGACGGATCGCCAACCTTCGTAGTGCCACCACCCATCAGCACAATTGGCCGGTGTCCGGCGTGCTGAAAATGGCGGAGGAGCATGATTCCGACCAAGTTTCCAATGTGAAGGCTGGGTGCCGTGCAATCAAAGCCGATATATGCGGTCACAACGCCGTCGCACGCCGCTTGGTCGAGATTCACCTGATCTGTGCATTGGTGGATGAAGCCGCGCTCTGTTAGCGCGCGCAGAAAATCGGATTTTGGTTGCTGCATGTCTGAAGGCCGGAGAAAGTTTCTCCGCCGGCTCGTCTCGAAAATTCAACACTCGCGACCAGGCAGGCGCAGGAAGTATAACGAGACTATAGCGAAAGCGGCGGCCCACCATGTAGCATAAACCCAGATGTGCGACAACTCGGGTCCCAGACACGAATTCGGGATTCAACTCCATACGGGAGTCTATTGCAGTGGATGATGCCTCGAGATCGGAAATGACGGCGCTTGGGTTGATGAGCGGCACGTCCCGGGACGGCATAGATGCGGCCATCGTTCGTACCGATGGCGTCTCCGTCCTCGAGCGGGGGCCATCCGCGATGGCATCCTACAGCGAGGAATTTAGGGAAAGACTTTCGAACTTGATTTCGGGTGTTGGAGATGTGTTGGAAGTGGAGGCGGAATTAACCATCCAGCACGCAGGTTTAGTCAATTTTTTACTTGAACAAAATAATTTAAATAACTCAAAAATAGATGTTATTGGATTTCATGGCCATACGATTCTTCATGCCCCTGATGAGCATCGCACTCATCAAATTGGGGATGGTGCGCTACTCTCAAAAATGACCGGAATTACGGTCGTCAACGATTTGCGTAGCGCTGATATGGCGGCAGGAGGGCAGGGCGCACCTTTTGCGCCCGCTTATCATTGGGCCCTCGCCCGGAATATCCCAAAGCCGGTCGCTGTGCTCAATCTCGGTGGAGTCGCAAACGTAACGTGGCTGGGCGACGATCAGGCCGATTCGGAAGTTGATGACCTTGGCGGAGGTCTCATTCCTCAGATTTGGGCGTTTGACACAGGACCCGGTAACGCTCTGCTTGATGATTGGGCTGCTATGCATATCGGCGCCCGGTTTGATCGAGATGGTGGGCTGGCGTCTGCCGGTTCCGTGAATTCGTCTGTCCTGGAGCAGCTTTTACAGAATCCATTTTTTTCGCGAGCGCCACCAAAATCGCTCGATCGAGATGCATTTTCACTTGAGCCGTTGCGGGATCTATCGCCTGAAGACGGCGCAGCGACATTGGTCGCGTTCACCACTCAGGCTGTTTGCGAGGCGGCTCACTTTCTTCCGTCTGAACCGTTACGTTGGTTGGTCACGGGCGGGGGGAGGCACAACACGGTGATGATGGATGAACTCGCCACCCGTCTCGGCAGAACAGTTGAACCTGTCGAAGAGGCTGGGTGGGACGGAAATGTCCTGGAGGCGGAGGCATTCGCCTATCTGGCTGTTCGTGCGATCAATCAGTTGCCTCTGAGCTGGCCGACGACGACAGGCGTCGCCCGACCCTGCGTTGGAGGTGTCATTCACAGACCTTCCAATTGCTGACGCACGCCCATATTCGGGCGCCGAATTCCCGTCAGACGACAGATTTTTTGAGATACTTTTCGACCAATGAATTGAGGTCGGGCAGCTTCTCTTCGAAGAAGTGGTTGGCCCCCGAGATGGTCTTATAGGTTATTTCGATGCCGCGCTGGCTCTGCAACTTCGCGGTGAGCTTGTCGACGTCTTCGCTTGGGACGATATCGTCTTCGCTACCGTGGACGATCAATCCAGAAGCCGGGCACGGTGCCAGAAAAGTGAAGTCCAGCATGTTGGCGGGCGGGGCAACCGAGATAAAACTGGTGATCTCAGGTCGACGCATGAGCAACTGCATGGAAATCCACGCACCGAACGAAAAGCCTCCGACCCAACATGCGGAAGCGCTGGGATTGGACGCTTGTAACCAGTCGAGGGCCGACGCCGCGTCGGACAGCTCTCCTTGACCATTGTCGAACGTCCCCTGACTCTTCCCGACGCCTCTGAAGTTGATTCTCAGTGCCGAAAAACCCC
>Ga0114999_10001336_pt1 | contig 34454 bp, 24 predicted proteins | sample ArcticOcean_MG_C_3_FD_89820 | JGI IMG/M metagenome (GOLD analysis project Ga0114999, IMG submission 89820) | Marine microbial communities from western Arctic Ocean - ArcticOcean_MG_CB8_126 | ecosystem: Environmental > Aquatic > Marine > Oceanic | place: Arctic Ocean: Canada Basin | collected...
TTCGTCTTGATCATTGTATGCGCTGTTTTGAGTGCGGCAACAATTCCAATGCTAATTGACGATTTCACATATCAAGGACAGGGGGGGTATGAAGGAGGAGGAGTTCTTGGAATGCAACTCGCAATAATAGGTGTAGTTGTGAGTGTGTTGATTATTGAAGTGCTTAGAACAAAACCCGAAAACAATGACGATGACTCCAATGATACATTCCCCCCCCTTACGCTCAAAATGAGCGCGTCGGTACCCATTCAACTCCATGAAAACAACATCAAACAATTTCCACATATATTTTACATTTAGATGTGAACGTCACCAGTCATGGCTTATCCTAGCGAGAATATTGGGAATTTTCGCAACCATTATCGCCCATGTGCACGGGGTCTATGTGGCACAGCAATACGGTGGACTAAGCGCCTAAGCGCCTAAGCGCTGAACGGAGATATTGCGGGCCTGCGTGGCTGGCGCCTGGTCATCGGTGTACGGCCGATCAAGGTCAGCGGATGGCGGCCGGGGGATATTGCCCTAGTAGGCCTGTAGGCATGAACTCCTGGATGAATATTATTCACTGAGTCCGCTTCAAGGTCCTCGGTGAGAGTATGAATGGAACAAGGAAAAGAAGTATGGCGAAGGCAATCAGTTGGCGTTTCATCGCCACCATAACCGGGGCGGCGATCGTGTTTTTTCTCACCGGAGAATTCGAGGATGCAGGAAAATTCATATTTCTCGACATTTTTCTCAAATTGGCGTTCTACTATGGTCACGAGCGTGCTTGGACGATGGTGGAATGGGGTTATTCGGAAGAGCCCTTGACCCCTTGACTCTTCAAAGAACGGACTATACTGGATGTTGTCATACCATTCACCATGATTTTGTTGTCTGCTTGTGATTGCATGGGTTGAAGATTAGACCCTTTGATTATCTCGGACCATGATGCCTGAATCGAATAAGTTCTAGCCTTCCAACAATTCTTTCTCAATTCTCGTCCTTAATAATTTCAGAAAGTACCCATTTCCGCCAAGTTTGAAACCAACGGTCTTGTATTCCGAGTTCTAGATCCAAGCATCATTGTCGGCTGTGAGTCCGCCTTCGGTGTTGCCTGTATTGAGGACACCTCTGGGTTCGATGATCATGATGTTGCATTCGTTTTCAGCGACCGGCTTGTGTTCGACGCCTTTGGGGACGATGCACATCTCCCCGGGGCCGAGCTCAACCGTGTGGTCCTCGAATTCGATTTTCATGTGGCCCTCGATGACGAGAAAGGTCTCATCGGTATCGGCGTGATGATGCCAGACGAACTCGCCTTGGACCTTGACCAGTTTGAACTGGTAGTCGTTCATCTCGGCGATGATTTTGGGTGACCAATGATCCGAGAAGAGTGCGAATTTCTCTGCGAGGTTGACCTTCTGCATGCACATGTCTGGGAACGCCCCATACTTCTGGGTGCCGGAAGCATCACGAATGCCGACATGTTCGAGGGATTGTGGACGAACATCTGGCCGCGGTTCGGGCGCGCCTTCTGGTGCTGAGCGAAGCCGCTGAAGCGGCCGGCGAGCCGCTGCGCTGGTTCGAGGAGCTATACGCGGGCGCAGCGCGGGATTCGGATGAGATTCCGTGGGCGCGCATGGAGGCGATGCCCGAGATGGTCGAGTGGGTCGCTGCCCACCCTGAGGTGACAGGGCGGGCGCTGGTGATCGGCTGCGGGCTGGGTGATGATGCGGAATGGTTGGCCGCAGCCGGTTTTGATGTGGTGGCGTTCGATCTGTCCGAGACCTGCATCCGTTGGTGCGAGGAACGCTTTCCATCGTCGGCGGTGAAGTATTCTGTGGACGACTTGCTCGAGATGCCTCCCGCTTGGATGAATGCATTCGACTTGGTGGTCGAGATTCACATTCTGCAGGCGATGCCCGAAGAGATTCGTGATGTGGCCGTTGCCCGCATCCCGCCGTTGTTGGTGGAGGGTGGGCATCTGCTGTGCATCGGCCGTTTGCTCGGGGATCGGATTCCAACCGAGCCTTCACCCCCTTGGCCGTTGACCCGGACGTGGCTCGAAGGGCGCTTCTCAAACCTCGATTCGGTGTTATTTTGGAACTTTGTCCGAGACGACACCCCTGGCATCGACCGGTACGTAGGGGCTTGGAAACGCTGATTTACCGGTGTAAATTGCTACACTGAGTTTCTTTAGGAAAACCCACGGGTTTAATTATAACACCAGTGTATCAACTTCTGCATGACATCTGAACCTGTGATTTGTGGATTCGCACGCTCGCCCTTCACGCCTGCACGCAGAGGCGCGCTCGCACGGGCCCGCCCCGACGACGTGGCGGCGGCTGTGATCCGAGGCCTGCTCGAGAATTTGGAACTGGACGCCGCACTCGTCGAAGACGTGCTCGTGGGCTGTGCATTCCCCGAGGCTGAACAAGGGTTCAACCTCGCCCGCATGGTGGGCTTCCTCGCCGATCTGCCCAATGAGGTGGGTGGGGTGACGATCAACCGTTTCTGTGGCTCGTCGATGCAGGCGATTCACGATGCGGCGGGCCGCATCGCCATGGGGGCTGGAGAAGCCTTCATCGCCGGTGGTGTGGAGAGCATGAGCCGCATTCCGATGTCGGGATTCAACCCGATGCCGAACCCGCGGCTTGCGACCACCCGTCCCGAGGCATTCACCAACATGGGTTTGACCGCTGAGAATTTGGCTGAGGCCTACGAGATCGATCGTGAGGCTCAGCAGGCATTTGCCATCGAGAGTCACCAAAAGGCTGCAAGCGCATCGTTTGAAGATGTCATCATCCCGATTGAAACCGAGGATGGTATGGTCACAGAAGATGGCTGTATTCGTGCAGATTCGGATCAAGCATCACTGAACAACCTCAAGCCCGCCTTCATCGAATCGGGCACGGTCACCGCCGGCACGGCCAGTCCGTTGACCGATGGTGCGGCCTTCGTGCTGGTGTGCACCGCTGAATTTGCTGCGGCGAATGGCTTGACGCCGTTGGCGCGCATCAAGAGCATCGCAATCTCGGGCTGTGCGCCCGAGGTGATGGGCATCGGACCTGTGGAAGCGAGCCGAAAGGCGCTCGAGCGGGCCGGTCTATCTCTCGATGAAATCGACATCATCGAGCTGAACGAGGCCTTCGCAGCACAGAGTCTTGCAGTCATCTCCGAGATGGGCTTGGATGCGTCCAAGGTCAACATTGACGGCGGTGCACTCGCACTCGGCCACCCCCTGGGTGCTTCCGGCGCTCGAATCGTTGGTCGTGCAGCGACTGTGCTCTCTCGAAATGGCTCCAAGACCGCCCTTGCAACGATGTGCATCGGTGGCGGCCAAGGCATCGCCACCGTGCTTGAGAAGGTGGACTGAATGACACTGTCCGCACCCCTAGAACAGGCCGCAGTGGCCCTTCCGAACGAGGAGGGCATCCGCAAGGTCGCCGTCATCGGCTCCGGTCTGATGGGTGCGGGTATCGCAGCACATTGTGCCAATGCGGGCTGCGACGTCGTGCTGATGGACATCGTGCCGAAAGATGCTGATGATCCGGATGTGCTGGCGAAGGGCGCCATCGCTCAGATGCTGAAATCCGACCCCCAGGTGCTGATGCATCCTGACAATGCGGACCGAATCACGCCAGCGAATCTTGAGGATGGCCTGCATCTATTGGCCGACCGGGATTGGGTAATCGAAGTCGTCATCGAGCGGCTCGCCATCAAGCGAGATGTCTATGCGAAGTTGGCTGAACACATGCCGGCGCATGCCATTCTCTCATCGAACACGAGCACACTGCCGCGCGCAAAGTTGGTCGCGGGCATGAGAGACGATCTCGCGAATCGCTTCCTCATCACCCATTTCTTCAACCCGCCACGCTATCTGCCTCTGCTCGAAATCGTCAGTTCTGACGACGTGCCTACGAGTACATTGGAGCGGTTCACCTCGTTCGCCGACCAACGCCTTGGCAAGCGTGTGACGCTGTGCAATGACACCCCGGGTTTCATCGGCAATCGGCTGGGCATTTACTTCGTTCAGCGCGCGATTGCGGCGACGCTCGAACATGGCTTCACCGTCGAACAGGCGGACGCCATGCTTGGTCGGTCGATCGGCCTGCCGAAGACCGGTGTTTTCGCCCTGATGGACCTCGTGGGTATCGACCTCGTACCGCAGGTCGTCGAATCCATGGTTCAGCACCTGCCCGAGACCGATGCGCTGCACGAGATTGCAGGCATCGGAGGAGAGATCATCACCGCGATGATCGAGGATGGCTACACCGGCCGCAAAGGCAAGGGTGGTTTCTATCGCCTCAACACCGATGATGGTCAGCGCGTGAAGGAAGCGCGCTCCCTGATCGATGGAAGCTATGCGACGGCGAACCGATGGGCTGGATTCCCCAGCGCCAAGATCGGCAGACAAGGCATCGCCCGACTCATCGAGAAGAATGACGAAGGATCTCGATTCGTCGCCGAAGTTCTGCTCGACACCTTCGTCTATGCCGCCAATCTGGTGCCCGAGGTCAGCGATGACATCGCCGCCATCGATGGTGCGATGCAGGTCGGTTACAACTGGAAGAAAGGACCGTTCCAGATGATGGATGACCTCGGTCTTGACAACCTCATTTCGATGCTTGAAGCGGCCGGAAAGGACGTGCCATCACTCATTCGATTGGCGCAAGAAAAAGGCGGATTCCACGGCAGTCTGGAGGGTGAGCCCACCCGATTGACGCTGGATGGTTCCCGCGAGATCGTCCCCCGCCCCGCGGATACGTTCACCGTGGCCGACCTGAAACGACGCCAAGGTCGCGCCCTCAAGCGCAATGGAAGTGCAAGCCTGTGGGATGCTGGAGACGGTGTGCTGCTGGTCGAATACCACTCGAAGTTGAACGCCATGGACCCGATGAGCATGGAAATGCTCCTGACCGCGGTCGACATGGCGGAAAACGAAGGCTGGAAGGGTATTCTCATCGGCAATGATGCGAGTCACTTCTGTGCCGGGGCCAATCTCGGTCTCGCCCTGTTCGCCGCCAATCTCGGCGCGTGGAAAGAGGTCGACCAATTCATCGCGCTCGGTCAAACCGCCTATCAGGCGCTGAAGTATGCCGAGGTGCCTGTGGTCGCAGCAGCGGCTGGCATGTGTGTCGGTGGTGGCTGCGAGGTACTGCTCCACGTCGATGCGGTGCAAGCCCATGCCGAATCCTACATCGGTCTTGTCGAGGTCGGTGTCGGCATCATCCCCGGCTGGGGTGGCTGCAAGGAGATGCTTGCGCGTCTGCCCGCATTTGGCTTGGTCGAAGGCGGTCCGATGGCGGGTCCGATGAAGGCCTTCGAGAACATCGGTACCGCTCAAGTGGCGAAATCTGCTGCCCAGGCCCGAGATCTCGGCTATCTGCGTCCGACCGACCGCATCACGATGAATCGCGATCGACTCCTCGCCGATGCCAAGGCCCGCCTGCTCGAACTGGCGGAGGATTACACCCCGCCCGAGCCCCACACTTACCACCTACCCGGACCTTCGGGCCGACTGGCGCTGGAGATGGCGCTCAACGACCTCGCCCTGACGGGCAAGGCCACACCTCACGATGTGGTCGTCGTCACCGAATTGGCCAAGGTGCTGACCGGTGGAGACGATGCGGACATCATGGTCGAGACGACCGAGGACGAGATCCTCGCCCTCGAGCGCGCCGCCATCGCAACGCTTGCGAAGCACGTGGGCTCGCTCGACCGCATGGAGCATATGCTGGCCAAGGGGAAACCCCTGCGAAATTGAGGAGGAGATGAAAATGGTACGATACGATGCACCGCTACGGGACTACAATTTCCTCTTCCACGAGGTATTCGAGGTCGTCGAGACCGCTGAACGACTCGGCTATGACGGCTGGGACCGCGACATGATGGACATGATGATGGAGGAATGGGGTGAACTCATGCGCACCTCTTGGTTGCCCACAAACGCTGTCGGTGACAAGGTTGGTTGCCGCTATGAGAACGGGCAGGTGACGATGCCGCCCGGCTTCAAGGAAGCCTGGGATGCGACCGTGGAGGGCGGCTGGTTCGCCGCTGCGGCGCGGGCCGAGCACGGCGGCATGGACGCGCCTCTCTTCTTCCGCAACGCGATGGACGAAATCGCCATCGCTTGCAACATGTCCCTGTCGACTGTCGGCGCGCTGAGCCTTGGCGTCTACGATCTGCTGGTCGATCACGGCGAGCAACACCTGATTGACACCTATGCAACGAAAGTCGCTTGCGGAGAATGGTGTGGCACCATGTGCCTGACCGAGCCGCACGCTGGCACCGATCTCGGCATGATTCGCACCAAGGCACTTCCCAATGAGGATGGCAGCTACCAGATCACCGGCACGAAGATGTTCATCACGGCTGGAGAACATGATCTGGCGGACAACATCCTGCACATGGTGCTGGCAAAACTGCCCGGCGCCCCCGATGGCAGCCGCGGCATCTCACTGTTCCTCGTGCCGAAGTACTTGCCTGATGATGAGAATGTCAACGGTGTCACCTGCTCGGGCATCGAGGAGAAGATGGGGCTGCACGGCAGCCCGACCTGCGTGCTCAACTTCGACGACAGCGTCGGTTGGTTGATCGGCGAAGCGAACACCGGCATGCGGCTGATGTTCGAGATGATGAATCGCGAACGCCTTGCGACCGGAATGATGGGCCTCGGCCTCGGCGACATCGCTTACCAGAACGCCCTCTCATGGTGTGTCGAACGCCGTCAGGGCCGTGACCTCAAGGGCGTCAAGGACCTTCATGAGAAGGCCGACACCATCCTCGTTCATCCTGATGTTCGCCGTATGCTGCTGCGAATGAAGGTGAACAACGAGGGAACCCGCGCGCTTGGCACCTGGGTCGGCACCATGCTCGACCAGATGCACCGCGGCGATGAGGAGTCGAAGGCACACGCCGAAGCACTCGTTGCCCTACTGACTCCGATCATGAAGGCACTCGCCACCGACCTCGGCTGTGAGACCACGAGCCTTGCCATCCAAGTGATGGGTGGAGCGGGCTACTGCACCGAATATGGCGTCGAGCAATTCTACCGAGACGCCCGAATCGCACCGATTTGGGAGGGCACAAACGGCATCCAAGCTCTCGACCTCACAGGACGCAAAATCACCCAGGACTTCGGGAAGAATCTGCGCAGTTTGATGTGGCCTCTGCTCGAATTCATCGAGGAAAACCGAGATGACCCGTTGATGGCGAAGTACACCAAACCGCTCTACCAAAGCGTGCGCGGTCTGCAACAATTGACCTTGCTGCTGATCGCGGAAGGCATGGGCAACCCCCACTTCTTGGCCGCCGGTGCGACCGATTACTGCACCTACTTCGGCAACACGATGCTCGCCTTCATGTGGGCCAAAATGGCCCGCGTCAGCCTCGATGCCAAAGCCGCGGGCAAAGATGATCCATTCTACGATGGAAAACTCGGCCTCGCCGACGTCTTCTTCGCCGAGATTCTACCCGAAAACGTTGGATTGGCCGCCAAGGTCCAAGCCGGCCATAAGCACCTCATGGAGTTCCCGGAGGCCCTGCTTTGAGCGTGGCGACCCAGCAGCAGGAATTCCGTGGCGCGGCTGCCTATGTCGTGCCGCCCGCCTCGCGTTTACTGCGCAGGTCGACCTGGTTGGAATTCGCACTCGTCTTCCAAGCCATGGTGTGGTTGTTCAGCCCGGCGTGGCGACTTGAGCCTCTGGCTTGGATGATCGTTGGCATCAGCGTGCCGATCACCGCTTGGTTGATCGTTCGCAGGGTGGTTGTGAAGCTGCTACTCCGCTCTCCAGAATCTGGCGATGGGCGCTTGAAAGATCCGCGCTGGGCACCGTTCCGCTTCGCCGGTTGGGGCGGTGATGTGCTGACCGGACACCTGCTCGCTGCGGATGAAGAAGACGCGGACCTCGTCCTCTATCTGCATGGATATGGCTCCTCTCTACGCCGTGGCGAATCGCGCTGTCAGCACCTGAGTGATCAGGGTCTTTCCGTGGTCAGCATGAACCTGCGAGGGCACGGCACCTGTGGGCTGCGCGATGAGTGGACCCTGCTGAAGATCGTCGCAGATCTCGAAGCGATGATGGCCCAACTTCCCGACGAATTGAACACCTTGCCCGACCGGGTGTGGATCTACGGTCATTCGATGGGGGGCTTCCTCGCGATTCGACTCGGTGCGCATCCATCCGGCTGGTGGGCCGACCGCCTGACGGGCGTGATGCTGGAATCTCCCGCCACCTCCTATCCGATGGCGATCGAGCGAAGTGTCCCAAAATCCCTGCATTTTGCGATGCCTTGGGTTCGCTGGGTCCTGCGCCATGAATACGAACACATTCACCCTGATCTACCGGTTCGATACGCGACTGCCGCCGTGCCGCACATCGGATTGCCAACCGTTCCCATCCTCGTTCTCCAAGCGGCCGATGACAGTCGGCTCGGTCGAAAGCATCACGATTTGCTCGCCATCCATCTCGCCAAGCACCCCTCTCCCTCCGAGGTCCACCTCATCGTCGGTCATACCCACACATCGACCAAGGATACCGAGAAGCGCAAGCGTTTGGTGGAGAATTGGTTGAATCCAAGCGATGCGGGGGTGTTGATATGAGCCTTGAGAAACGATTCAAGCGCGCCAGCAAGCGCGTGTTCGATCTTGATGAGAAACCCGATGACAGCACCATGCTGCGCCTGTATTCCTTGTTCAAGCAAGCCGGTGAAGGCGATGCGAAGGGTCGGATGCCGATCGCCAAGGGCATGGTTGCCGTCGCCAAGTGGAAGGCCTGGAAAAAGTTGGCAGGCACCTCCGAAGAAGAGGCGATGGGCACCTATTGCGAAATCGTGGATGGGTTGTTCGACGAACCATTGGTCGAAGCCGTTCAGGAAATTGAAAGCCAGCGCGGTCGCACGATCCTCATCACTGGGGCCAGCCGAGGACTCGGTCGAGCCATGGCGGTTCGACTGGCCGAAGAGGGCGCAAATCTGATTCTATGCGCTCGCTCGATGGAACCGAATCCGAATCTCCCCGGCACCCTGCCTGAGACCCAGGCCTTGGTCGAGGCCGCCGGTGGTCAGGCCATCTGTGCGCCAATGGATGTGCGGGATGCCGATGCGATCCAAGCTTCGATTGAGGCCGGTGTCGCCGCCTTCGGTGGCATCGACGCGGTCATCTGCAACGCGGGAGCCCTGTTCATCGCGCCGTTTGCCGAGACGCCGATGAAGCGATTCGATCTGGTGCACGATGTCAACAGCCGGGCAACCTTCGCCCTGTGCCAAGCCGCATTGCCCCATCTGGAAAAATCAGATGCGGGCCGAATACTTGTGCTCGCACCTCCGATCGCTCTCGACCCGAAATGGCTCAATGGGACGTTGGCCTACACGATGTCGAAGTATTCGATGTCGATGCTCGTGCTAGGATTGTCGGCTGAACTCGCGCCCGACAATATCGCCGTGAACGCCATTTGGCCGGCGACGACAATCGATACCGCCGCGGTACGCTACAACGAGGCCTTGGGTGGAGAGGAGATGGTTCGCCGCAGTCGAAAGCCGCGGATTGTCGCGGATGCCGCCCTCCACATCCTCTCTCAGAACAAGACGGTGACCGGCCAATTCTACACCGATGAATCCGCCTTGCGAGAGGCAGGGGTAGAAGATTTCGAGAAATATGCCGTCGAAGCGGGCATGCCACTCCAATCCGATTTCTATCTCTAACCCTCAGCAGAACTGGCCGAGTTCCCGCGCACTTCTCACCACACCGAACCCGAAGGATTCCTCCAGGGCACGGCGCACGAGACAGAAGTCCGAATCCCGGGTGGCGATCAGCACACTGCCGATACCACGGAAGGATGCGCCTGCCAATTTCGCTGCTGTACCCATGATGTCGAGGTCGCCCCTCTCAGGATAGATTGCCTCGCCATCGATGACTGTGCGATTGGCCACAGCATCCGGATTCAGACCCAACTTCATGTCAGCCACCTGACGGTAGATTTCGACGTGATCGACGAGGAATGCTGCGAGTTCTTCCTCATGGTCAGTCTCATCCAGACCGAAGTCATCATCAGATGGTGAGAGCCAGGTATTGTAGTCCGATTTGATCTCATCAGCAATGGTCTGAACAGCGTCCAGCGTCACCGTCTCTACCCATTCAACCTCATCCATCCAGACATCGTTGAACAGTGAGCGGACCCGGATTAGGCTGGCCATCTTGTATTCAAATTCGCCCATCGCCGCGGCAGGGATGAGCAACTCGACCTGCCCAGAATTGGCCCGGTGAAGGATGGTGCGGTGGAAGGCGCCATGGGTTTGGGTGTCCAAACCGGCATCAGATTCGAGAAGTCGGCCGATCCGTTCCTTGGCCGCATCGATCAGCAGATTGGTATCGACCAGCACCAACGGTTTGAGTGCGAGGTTACGCAGGGCTCGACGAGCGCGTATCGGAATCTCATTCTGGTTGAGCGCATAGATCGCGTTCTGACTGCGGTGTAGTGCACGCAATTCATTGTTTGAGAATTGCCCGGAGTTCATCGCCCGCTCGAACATCATCAGGCCCTGGGTCGGGTCGAGGTCGGCCGCTTCCTCTGCGATCGATTCGATGTCCTGTACACCCGCCTTGTCGGCGAGGTTGTGCCGGAAGCGCGCCTCGAGTTGACTGCGCGCACTGCGGCGGTTCTCTCGGATGTTGCGGAAGGCGGCACGGACGCGACCCTGCCACGGCTCGACCGGGAGGGGTTTGGGGTGGGAGGTTGGATAGGTGAATAGCATGTCCAAATCATCGGAGTTGTGGGTCGTGCGGCGCTGTTCGACCTTCTCGCCGTCGACGTTCTCGACCCAGGTGATTTCAGTCCGCGCAATCCACTCCATCAAACGACCGCGCGCGGCCTCGGGTTGGTCGCGCTTGACATCGTCGCAGACTTTGAGATAGAGTTGGAACAAGGCGGTCAAGGCAGATTGCAAGGCGGGTTGGGCCTCGAGCATCTCGACCGCTTCGGACCATTGACCCGCATGGGCGAAGTTGATCAGGGCCCGTCGGGCAATTCGTACCTGGTCCTCGAAGACGAAATCGAGGTCCCTGCTGGCGCGCCGCATGGCACGGGCCGCGGCGAGGATATTGCCGCGCTGATCATCGATCGACGCCAATATCACCTGGTGCCATCCCGTCGATGCCGCGTGGAGGCGATGCCATTCCGCAAGCGTCGGAACGGCCACACCATGCTCGAGAACGACGTGACGCACATCATCGACGGTTCGTTTGCGAGGCTCGGTCCCGATCAGGTCGCTCAAGGTGGCTTCGGCAGCCACCGTGCTCTCCTCAAGATCACTCTCGAGCAATCGAAGGGCGCGATTGAAGCGGAGTGTATCGATCACAGCACCGAACAGGCGAACCTCGACGGCGGACAGACTGGAACCCTGCACCGAAGACTCCAGCGTGTCGAGCAATTCGGTCGCGACGAGTCCATCTCCATCCTCCATCATGGCGCGGCGGCACTGGTTGAAGGCTTGGACACCACCGCGGTCCAGACCATCGTTGACAGAGCCGAGATCGGCGGGTGCACCTTCGAGGAGTTTGATGAGGCCGACCGAGGCATCCGAGAGGACACCGGTCGATTCTTTGGCCAACGCAGCCATTGCGCGGGGCCGAGCACCGGCCACCCAGGCAGCGAGTTCGTCATGGGCATGCGCAGGGAGCAGGTGGTGGACCAGAAGGGTTCGGTGGGGGTGAGATTCAGCCCCATCTTCCATCTCCATGAGAATGGATCCGATGCAGGCAGCATCACCGAGTTCGGTGAACAGATCCAACCCGGTCGCTCGATGGTCCGCCCACGCCTCTCCTTCGAGCGATTGCAATCCGCTCGCCGCAGCCGCACGGAGTTCGATGGGAGTCTTTGTCGCCTCCATGATGTGAACCAAATCATCGGCTGAGAATCGCCCGATGCCATCGACCAATCGCGCGGTGAGGGCAGCATCACCACAGATCTCGAGCAGATTCAAGAGAAGTGGAAGGCGGCGGCCATCACTGAGGCCGAGGCTTGCGGCCCGTTCGACAGCTGCATCGACATCGCCTTCGCGAAGGTGGGCTGCGACCAGACTCCACTGCAACCCTCGACCATCATCGCCGGCCTCGAGTTCCTCGAGTCCACAGAGAATCTCCGCCGCCGACAGGTCGGCATCTTCGGGCGCATCCGACCAGGCTTGATGGCGCATCGCCGCGGACAATGCATCCTCACCGTCCGCAGCTCGACAGGCCGCCCAGGCCGATGCATCGCCCGCTCGCAGGCGCAGGAGTGAGAGATGATCCGCCGCGATCACGGCGATTGGCCCCTCACCATGCGCAAGACCATCCAAGTCCGCATCCGCACCCTCAACGCCCGCACCGATTCGGGCCAGCGCACGAACCAGAGAAGCCTCGGCCTCGAGTTCAGTCAGACCTGTGGGCAGACGCGGCGCGCGCCCTTTGCCCCGGAAGGCATTGGACAGGCGTTGGATAGAGAGTTTGAGTTCCGCACTCAACGGGTAGGGGGGTGAGATCGACAACCAGTCGGCCAGTGAAGACCGATCCATCGGGTCGATTCGTGCACCTTCGAGCCATGAGGTCGGGTCCTTTGCGAGAACCACTTGACCCTCTGCGGGCGGATACACGGACAATTCTGCGAGAAGAGGGGCCTCTTTGCCCATCGCCGGCCAGACGGGGTGAACCCCTTCGGCGCAGGCGTCGCGTAACTGTTCGAGTGAGGCATCCCAAGTTGGATTCCAGGCATCTCCCATGCGGGCGCGCTGCACCAGCATGGCGGCGAGCCGATAGCCGGGCGGCGCCGTTGAGGTGACCAGCCCACCCATCCCTTCGAGCCAATCCTCTGTACCCGAACCTCGACCCCTTCGTCCGCGGTTGCGCATGCGGCGGCTGCGGGATGCGCCACGCTTGGCACCATCCTCTCCGCCGGTGGGCTCCTCTTTGTCCAGAGCCACCAGTAGCAGCCCCTTCCACGGCTTCTCGAGCAGGTCCCATGCGGCGGTCCCCATCGCCTTCCGACGACGCTTTTCAGGGGCATCACCCGCCTTGACGGCGACTTCAAGACATTCGAGTAGATGGTTCTCCAGTCGCGCTCCCCCCGCCTACGGCGGGTTTCGCCCTCGACGGCTGCTAATGAACGCATCGCTGAAGTAGCGACCGGCCTTGGACGGGGCGTGGACCCGGTCTCCCTCGTCATCGTCCTCCTCCATCCCATCGCAGCACTCGCTGTGATCGGGTGGATGGTTCGCCAGCATCGTTGGCGTCAACGCGGCCGGCTGCTCAAGGGCGAGGAACGCAAGGCTGCGGTAGGGTCACACGAACGCGATGGCCATCGCCTCTATCTTCTCGTCTGGGTCATCGTCATCAGTGGCTTCGTCGCCAACGCCCTCTTTCGCATGCGCACCGAAGGTCTCGGATTGCCCGGCGCCTTGATGCCGACCGGTGCCGGCGGGTTACACGCCGGAGGCGGACTACTCGGACTGGGTCTGATGACCGTCTTGTGGAACAAAGGCCGAAAGACCCGGGATCTACGAGATGCCGGAGAGCCTTGGGCGATGGAGAAGCAGCGTCATGGGCGGGCATCGGACGCCATTTTGGTGCTCGTCGCCATCCATGCCTTCCTCGGCTTTCTCTATCTCTTTCAACTGCTAAGCTGATCAGCGCTGTGCCCACATCGCAAGCCAAGCTTCGATATTGCGCTCAATATCTGCACTGTCGACACTGCGTTCCTCCAATGCCCCATCCTCGGAGAGCGGCTGGATGCGACACCCACAGGCGTTCGCATGACCGCCACCATCGACATCGAACGCGGTGGCGAGCTGTGTCAAATCGAACAATCCGGTCACCTCATGGAGGAAGGAATTGGTGTAGAACGAGGCGGATACTGGCCAGCGACCCGGTTCACCAATGCGGCCATCGATGTATCCGTGGATGATCATGCAGGCATCAACTGCAGCACCAAAATGCCCGGTAACAAGATACCCATTCGTGCGAATTCCCTCTCCATCCAATCGGACGATTGCGAGCCTGTCGACGACCTGTGTGCAGGTGTCGAGCATCAGGCGTAATCCTTCGAATTCCTCGCGAGCGATCGCGACTCGATCCGCCACCATTCCATCGTTCACCAACGATGCGGGGCCGGCCCCTTCGGAGATGGCGCTCAAGAGATGTTGGCAGTAGGCATCATCGGTTGCATCGACGGTCCGCCCGATCCAAACGATGGGATCATCCGACAGGAATTCAGCATGCGAGATGCGCCCGCCGTCCAACTTGTCGACCATCGGCAACCACGCATCCAAATCGGCCAGGTCCACCGCCTCGGCAAAGGTGTCGTGACATACACGCGCCGCGCTCAGGGCCGCATCCCACACCAAGGTGATGCCATTCGCCGCGGCCTGTCGGGCTTCGGCGTCGGTCGCACGGTTTGTCAGGTGGTGATCGATATGCAGCCCACAATCGGGGTGAAAGGGAAGATCGAGGACCGCGGTATCCCGGCCCATCCAATCATCGACACCGCCGGAACGAACCTCTGCGGGATGGGTGAATCGAACCCTAGCATCGGGCCAAACACGGCGTAGGACAACCGCTGAGAGCAATCCATCGAGGTCACCATCGGCGACGATTCTCTCAATTTTCAAGTCCTGCACTGAACCCATCGCGACGCCTCCGAGCGTCGGCCCTTTCCGCCTGTCACACTTAGCGTTGGCGTCATGTGATACTGCACGCCCGCAAGCGATAAGCGAGACGCGCTGATGGCGACACCATGGAGACATCCTGTGGCGTCGTTCTCGTCAACTTCGGCAGCGTTCTCCTGTTGCAATATCCACAGGGCCACTGGGGGTTTCCCAAGGGGCATTACGAAGCCGCTGATGGGACCTACCAACGAACGGCATTACGCGAATTGGAAGAGGAGACCGGCATCTCGGCGGTTCGCATGGTCGATGATTGGCAGATGCGAACCTATTACGAATTCCATCACAAAGGTCGCCGCATCGAAAAAGAGGTCTTCTGGTTCATCGGCGAGACGGATGCTTACGACATCACACTGAGCCATGAGCATCGCAATTTCATGTGGCTTGAATGGGAGGATGCCGAAGCCCAATTGAGTTTTGAACAGAGTCGAGAAGTCCTGCGCGGTGCAAGGGAAAAACTCCAGTCGCTCGGCCGTGAACTCTAGGCCTAGTCGCGCTTCCCCAGTGGCACCCAGAGGACCTCATCCTCACCGAGCACGGCCGTGATCCATCGACCCAGAACGAAGAACCAGTCCGAGAGTCGATTCAGATAGGCGATGACGACGTCGCGTACCGCCGCCTCCCCGTCCGTCTCTCGCAGTCCCACGGCGAGTCTCTCCGCCCGTCGGGTGACGGTGCGCGCAAGGTGCATCGTGGCGATCAAAGGAGAGCCCGCGGGCAAGATGAACGATTCTAGCGGGGCCAGATCCCGGGTCCATCCATCCATTTCGGTGCACAATCGATCCGCTTGACCCATGTCGATCACCGACATTGCCTCGGGCACCTCGCCCGGTGGGAATGAGCACTCGCCACCGACGTCGAACAATTCCTGCTGAATCAGGCTGAGTCGAGGTGTCGCCGCAACCTTCGCCCGCCGCACGGTGGCGCGCGGACCCCCATCCTCGTGATTCACCTCGAGCCGGTCCAATTCAGCCCGCACCATGCCGATGATTGCATTCAACTCATCGATCGTGCCATACAGCTCGATGCGTGGGTGAGCCTTGGAGACCCGAGCGCCGCTGGCGAGAGAGGTTTCCCCACCATCGCCGCCGCCGGTGTGGACCTTGGTGATGCGGACCATGTTGAGCACGGAGCGGCCCGCCATCAAGGGCCTTTCGCCGGCTCAAACAGTCTCAGGGGAGGCGACATCATCCAAGCGGATGCGCAACTTGTGGACCACCAGCCCACTGAGCAGCGTCCAGATGAGCAATTCGATCCCGATGAAGGCCCAGTACCAGCCACCGAGACTTGACAGCAGTGCATTTGCATTGTACGGTTGACCGTTGAATCCGATGTAGACGGCCTGAGAGAGGAGGTTGGCCGAAAACCAGACGACGACAGCAGCCCACCCGAGCCGCATACCGAACACCCGAATCTTTTCGCCTTTCATCGCAATCATCTGTACTTCATTCGTACTCGGGAATACTTCAACCCAGAGCCGAGTAGCCCCATGGGGCCCCATGATTTGGGGGTTTCACTCCGATTCTCGAATCGGGGCACGCAGCCCCCTGAGGCAGGAATCCACGCGCGAAATCCAAGCGGGGTCCACCGCTTCTTCCCCTCCGAGTCGGGAGAGCAGATCGGCATGCTTCGCCGCGGCCCTGACCTCACCGCGCCGTTCATGGATTCGCACCAGGGCGGCGTGGCTCATCGCATCGAGCCAGGATTCGTCAACATTCCAGGATTTTTCGAACATCGCGATCGCGCCCCGTTCGCCATCGATCAGACCCCGTTCCAATTGACGGAGTGCCGCTTGGGACCAAGTGATACCTTGCACGCCGATGATCAAACCCTTCCACAGCAAGAAGACCGTGAGCAGGACGACGAGCGTGGCGAGACCAAATCCGAACAATTGTTCACTGCGATTGAATTCAGCCCAGGACGAGGCGAGCAAAGAGACGGTGCCCACGGCGAGCCAAAGACTGGCGAACGGGGCGACGATATCATCCGTGCGTCGAACCGATGCATGATGCACGCCGACAACCGTACCCAGCCCACCAAATCCCACGGCGAGCATGGGTGGCAAACTCGGGTTCATCTCTCGGGGCGAGGTGACCGAGATCGCCAATAGCCCCGCAAACGCGAGCATCCACCACGCCCAGCGCGCACCAATCTCGGGAAAGGGCTGCGCGCGGCTCATCCACAGCAGAACCGCCGCGGACCCACCGAGGAAGGCGACCCATTCCCACATCGCTCAGAGCGCGCCGCCGACGCTTCTTCAATCCATTCCACCGGGCTCGCCATCATCACCACGCCAGCCCGGGCGCCAGAATTCCTCATCATCCAACCAGGCCAACCAAGCCTCTGCATCAGAATTCAACAAGCGATATGCACGTCGCTCCAAACCCTCCAACAAGTCCACAGTCATCTCGGAAGACCTCGAGGCATCCTTCCATTCAACCTGGAATTGCGCGATCAATCGCTGCCCTTCGGCGTGATTGTCAAAATGTCGTTCGCAAGTGGATCTCAGTTCTTCCAACCAGAACCGCGTGCCCTTCACGTGGGGGTCCTCAATCAGCGGGCGGGGCTTTCGCTTGAACGGCCACCAACCCATGAGATTCGCTGAGGCAGGCGACTGATGAGGCTTCGCACCCTTCATGACTCGACGGCATCTGCCCAGACCATGGCGCGCATCGTCGTACACACGCACGGCAAGGCGCGAGAGAAGGGTTATGCCTCGCTCATCCACAAATACGCCGAGCGACTCGAAGGCCGAGGTGTCAAACTCATTACCCATTCTGAGAAGTTGGATCACGATGCCTATCTCGAGAAACTCACAGCCCAATCCGGCCGTCTGATTTTACTGGATGAGAACGGAGAGAGCGGGACGACAGCCTGGATGGTCGAGCGGTGGAAGGCGTGGAAGATGGCATCCGAAACGATCCATCTCGCCATCGGCCCCGTCGATGGATTCCAAGTCGATGGATTCGAGACGATGTCATTGGGTCCGTTGACCATGACCTACGAGATGGCCGCGGTCGTGCTCCTCGAACAACTCTATCGCGCCAGTGAAATCGAGCGTGGCTCCCCCTATCACAGAGAGTGAAGAAAGGGTGCCGGTCACGGAGTGTTATCAACCCGATTCGACCGTATGTCCAAGGCGACAATTCGCACCTCATCGAGGAGGGCGACCAGGCTGTTCTCATCGACGGAAGGGTTGCAGATGACGGGCCTTAGAATGGCCTTTCCATCGACCAGTGCAAGGCTGACCATCACGTTGCCTCGCTTGATCATCTCGCCGCGGATCGCCTCGTTGAATTCGTTGAGTGCATCGCCCTCAAGCCCCGGTTCGAGCCAGCGGAAGCAAACGTTGGTGAAGGCGCGAGCCGAGCATAGTTCGAGATTCTCATCCGACTCGATCATCCATTCGAGTTGGGCGGCGAGCGCCACGTATCGCTCTACACGCTCGCGCCAACCGTCCGTGCCGACCGACTTCCATTCGATCCACAGTTTCAGCGCGTCCACGCGTCTGCCGCACTGCAGACTGGTGCGCCCGAGATCGTAATCCTCACCGGGCTCGTGGAAGAGGTAGTGGGCGGACTTGACATAGGAACAGGTGGCGGCAAGTGCGCCCTTGTGCGGGGTCAACAATGTCGAGCAGGTCAGTGGAACCCCCATCAGCTTGTGTGGGTCCCAAGTCAGGCTATCGGCCCTGACCAAACCCGCGATCAAGTGATCCAGTTCAGGTGAGAATAGACAAGGCGCACCGAGGGCGGCATCGATGTGCAACCACAGGCCATACTCATCACAGAGATCTGCGATCGGCTCGATCGGATCGAAGGCACCCCGCACCGTCGTGCCGGCGGTTGCGACCACACAGAACGGCACCCGATCGGTCGCTTCGATTGCAGCACGGAGCGCCTCTGGGTCCATCCGGCCGTGGTGATCGGTGGCGACTTTGACCACGCCTTCGCTGCCGATGCCGAGCACGTGCCCACTCATCAGCAGCGAGTAATGCGACTCCGCAGAGACGAACAGGGCGAGGGCAGTACCGTCAACCCCCGTCTGCATGGCATCGGGAAACATTCGATCTCGGGCAAGCATCATCGCCAGCATGTTGGCATTGCTGCCCCCACTGGTGAACGTACCCTCACCGTCGGACCACCCCGCCTGGGCGCACATTGCGCGTACCAATTCCTGCTCGACGATGGTGGCGGCCGGGGCGAGTTCCCAGGTGTATATGCTGGTATTGGCAAGAATGGTGGCGACCTCACCGGCGAAACCCGTTTCGGACAATCCACCCCACAACGGTTGGAGGAAGTTGGGGTGCTGCGTTTTGACACATTCTTTGAGATAGACATCGATGGACTCGAGGATGGAAGCGGGGTCCATGCCCTCATCGCGAACCGCGACATCGAGAGCTTCAGTGACCTGTTCGACCGTTCTCCACTCTCTGACTTTACCGTCTCTCTGGGCCTTGAAATGACGCCGCACAATGTCAAAGACACCTTCGAGCAGTTCAGAGGTCATGGACGGGCCTCACAATCGCTGGCGCCCGTGGCGCTGTGCATCGGTGGCGCAGATCGCCGCCATATGGACCACATCTCTGACGCCATCATCTCGTTGCAGGACGTGAACAGGCTTGGCCATGCCCTCGAGAATCGGGCCGGTCATCTCCGCATCACCGAGCCGCTGGAGCAGCTTGTAGGAAATATTCGCACTCGCGAGATTCGGGCAGATGAGCACGTTGGCTGGGCCGCCGAGGGACATGAACGGATAATTTTTCTGAATGTCTGTCACCAGCGCGGTATCGGCTTGCATCGGACCGTCGATGATCAGGCCGGGATCGAGTTCCCGCGCCATCTCAAGACTGTCTTCGATGCGATCGCTGCGATATTGTCCAGACGAGCCGAAGTTGGAGAAAGAGAGCAGGGCGACCCGCGGCACGATCCCGAATCGGCGGGCGACCCGCGCCGTCTGAACCGCGATTTCCGCGAGGGTGCGCGCATCAGGATAGATGTTGATCGTCGCATCGCCAATAAACATCAGTTGACCCTTGATGGTCATCATGTAGGTGCCGACCACACGGTGGGCATCGCTGGCCATACCGATGGTCGAGAGACAGGGCTTGATGAAGTCCGGATAGTCCCGAGAAATGCCACCGATGATGCCGTCCGCATCGCCCAATTCGACCATCATCGAACCGAACCACGGCCGCGATTTCAGCACGCGCTTGGCATCGAGCAAGGTCATCCCCTTGCGGCCACGTTTCTCGTGTAGGGCTTCGGTGTAGGTCGTGCGCCGCCGTTCATCTTCACGCGGGTCGATCTCTTCGCAGTCGAACTCGACACCGAGTTCTTCCTTGGCGGCGGCGATCTCGTGCGAACGACCGAGTAACACGGGTGTGCAGATGCGCTCTTGGATGCATTGAGCCGCCGCTTTGATCATCGTCGGATGGTCGCCTTCTGTGAAGACGATTCTCTTGAGTGAACGACCGGCCTGATCAATGACACCGCGCATGATGGAACGGGTCAGGCCCAATCGGGCTTCGAGCTCCTTTCGATAGACCTCAACATCAAAGGATTTCGCTATTTCAGGACTGACGAGTCCCTCGGCCACAGCGGCTTCTGCCACCGCGCTCGCCTCCCAGATCAGGACGCGGGCATCGAACGGTTTCGGGATCAGATATTCGGGTCCGAATTGAATCTGTTCGCCATCGTAAGCCGCCGCGACATCGTCGGGAACGGGCTCCTTTGCGAGATTGGCCAAGGCCATCGTCGCGGCCATCTTCATGCCCTCGGTGATTTCGCTGGCACGCACGTCCATCGCACCTCGGAAAATGTAGGGGAAACCGAGGACATTGTTGATCTGATTCGAATAATCCGAACGACCGGTCGCCATGATCGCATCATCGCGAACCGCAGCGACCTCCTCGGGCATGATCTCAGGCGTCGGATTCGCCAACGCGAAAATCAGTGGTCGGGAGCCCATCTTGGCAACCATTTCACCAGAAACAATGCCACCTTTCGACAGGCCGAGGAATACATCTGCTCCGACCAATGCTTCAGCGAGTCCACCCTCGGGAACATCTCGGGCATATCTCGCCTTGTAGCGATTGAGTTCACCCGCCTCTTTGCGCTGCTTTGTCATGATGCCACGGGAGTCACACATCAGGAGATTTTCCTTGCGCACACCGAGTCGGATATAGTGGGCCGCACAGGAGATGGCCGATGCACCGGCGCCCGAAACCACCACCTTGACCTGGCCGATGTCCTTGTCAAGAATTTCAAGGCCATTGAGCAGGGCGGCCCCCGAAATAATCGCCGTACCGTGCTGGTCGTCATGCATCACAGGGATGTCGAGTTCCTTGACCAAACGCTTCTCGATTTCGAAGCATTCTGGCGCTTTGATATCCTCGAGGTTGATGCCACCAAATGTCGGTGAAATTCGCTTCACGGTGTCGACGAATTCGTCGATGTCCTCGGTGTCGACTTCGATGTCGAACACATCGATGTCAGCGAAGGCCTTGAACAGCAGTCCTTTGCCCTCCATCACCGGCTTGCCAGCCAACGCGCCAATGTTGCCGAGACCGAGCACGGCCGTGCCATTGGAAATCACCGCCACAAGGTTTGCACGAGCGGTATATTCCATCGCTTTGGAGGGGTCCTTCTCGATCTCCAGACAGGGATATGCAACACCCGGAGAATAGGCCAGCGAGAGTTCTCTCTGGGTCGAGTGAGGTTTGGTCGGCATGACAGTGATCTTGCCGGGTGGGAACCGAGAATGGTATTCCAACGCATCCTTGCGCAGTTGCTCCTCGCTCACAAATCACCCTCCTCTTCTCATTCGGGTCGGCCTTCCCCCTATCCACCTTCCGCACCCTGAGACTGCAGGGGAGGTGATTCCGCCCTACGGGCGAGATTTCGATGCAGATTCGGGGCACGTTGGCCATGGTATACTCTGTATACCACTGGGACATGGAGCCATCACCCTCAAATGCGGAACGAATCGCATCGGGCTCAATGTCAGCCTCAAATGGCCGCACGGCCCTCATTCTTGTCCTCTTGATGTTGGTCTCTGTACAGACGCCGATGGCGTCGCTGCCAGACGCTGATTCCAATCGCGGCGTGGTCGCGGAATGGGGCAGCGAGGGCAGCAATGACACCGGTTGGATTCGCATGGCAGCCACCGGGGCGGATGCCGCGGTCGGCCAGATGGCGATGTCCAATCTCATGCTCGATTTCGCGCCGGGTGCCGATATCGACAATCTGACATTCGAGATTCGGGTCAATGGGTCGAATGGCACGTGGATCGAAGAGCCCCAGATTCTCCTCCCAGACGGACCGGCGAGCATGCTCGATTGGCGAGGATTGGGTGGATTCGGCCAGCAGAATAACTTCGTTGGACCGAACCCTCACAGCAGTCGGCTCTCCCCGCTGAGCGATGCCAATGCCGGCTGGGTCCTGCCCGGTGGTGCGACGGTCACCGACGTGATCATCGAAGCACTTCGACCCGCCGACCCGCTCGTGAGCCTTGCAAAACTCGACGTTGAGGTTCAGGACACTGCAATCCATCCGGACGATGGGCGCCTCTACATCGCCTTCGCAGATTCCATCATCGAGGTCGATGCCAATAACGACCCGCCAATGATCCACATTCACGAAAACATCGATGCGATCGACATTGAAATCGATGCGGGCAATGGTTTGCTTCACGCCGCGACCAGCGACGGTGAAATCGTCATCATCGACCTGTCCGATGCGTCCACCATCGGCACCTACACCCCACCGAATGGTGCAGGGACTGTCACCGCCCTCTCCGTGGTAGGCCCAGGGCTGCTCTACGCAACCGATGGTGCCTCGTTGTGGCAGGTTCAAATCAGCATCGCATCCGTCGGGATTGGCAATGTCTGGAACCTGGTTGCAAGTCTGGCTACGAATGGGGCTCCCGCCACCGACATGATGGTTGTCAGCACCGACGTGTGGGTTTCCACCGATGGCGCAGGCGTCTTCCACCATTCGTCTGGAACAACCACGCAGTACGACACTCAGAACGTCTTGCCCAGCGACCGAATCACCGGCCTAGAGATGGCCAATACCCACATGCTGATCGGCACCATGGATGCTGGCGTGGTTCGTCGTGACATCGTCAATGGAAATTGGCTCGCGACCTGGAACAGCGGCAACTGGCTGGCCAGCGACGATATCCATGACATTTCCAATGTCGATGGCTGGGTTCACATCATCGCCGGTGATACGGTTCAGAGCTACAATTTGACCAGCCTCTCTTTCGGTGCCTCCTACGTCATCTCGACGGACCTCAATCTGGCCCGCAGCACTGGAAATGCCCTGATTCCATGGCCATCGGGAGGGGCGCGTGCCCCCATGGATGACCGTGTATTGGTCGGGGATGGCTCCGGCACCTTCGCCGTAATCGAGCCCCAGAACAACCCTGTCTATGCGGGTGAGATGGTGTTCGCGACCGGGCCGAGCGCCAACGAGATGAATGACGTTCTCGAGTTCAATGGCACGGTCTACATCGCTGGCGCATCCGGTATCGAACGATTCCACCTCGGCTCGGACCGCTGGCTTCTGCCGTGGTCCACCGGCGGATTCGAGGCCATCTCTGTGGGCACGGATGGCACCGATTTGTTCGTTGGTTCAGAGGGTGGAGGTCTGCTTCACCTGTCTGAGAATGGCACGCACATCGCCGACTGGCAGACATCAGATGGGCTGTCTGGCAGCTGGATTTCGGACATTGGCTACGAGCCCGCAACGGATTCGATCATCACCCTACATCCCTCTGGAGGATTGTCGGTCATCAGTCTGCAAACCGCCACAGTCTCGGACACATGGACGACTCAGGATGGATTCCAAACCAATGAGATGTCCGCACTCGCCGTGCGCGGCGGCATCGCCTACGCGGGCTCGGTAGACCACGGTGTCGAACGGGTCGACATCATCAATCAGACCTTGTTGACCGCCTGGACTTCCACCGGCGTGGATGACACCACCCATGCGCCGATCGTCGTCGATGGCAATACCCTCTATCTCGGCCTCAACGGATTCGGCGTCATCGTCTATGACCTTTCGACGGGCGAACAACTCGAAATCTGGCGCCAACGCAGTTCCAGCAACAGCGGAGGACTGCCCTCTGCATCGGTCAAATCCCTCTTCCTCCAAAGCCCCGGCACTGTGCTCGTCGGCACCCAGCAAGGGGCGGTGAGACACTCCTCAACCGGCTTCCAGAACTTTGGCACAGGCGGCGGTTGGAACGGCCCTTCCGACTACAATGACTTCGCACAGGACAACACCAACATCTACGCCGCGACCAATTCCGGCGTCTGTATCTACACAAAGTCGACACTGAGCTACCAATCCTGCTGGGATGACGACGACGGCATGCCCGGTCAGTACACCATCAGTGTTGAGATGGTCGAAGCAGGACGTCTCTACTTCGGGCAATACCAAGGTGCGGGCATCATCGATGTGACCAACGACACTGTCAGCCATGCATGGGAGGCGGGCTTGGAGACAAACAATGCCAAGACACTGGTCTATGGCAACATCACCTACATCGGCTACGACGGCATCGGCATCATGCGCTATGACCTCTCGACAGACGAGTGGTTGACACCGTGGGATTCCACCAACATGCTCGACGACAATGGCGTCACCTCGCTCGTTCACGACGCGGTTGCGGGTTGGATTTGGGTCGGCGGTGACGGCGGGCTGGACAATATCAATCTCAACACCGGCATGGTCGGCAAACATTGGGATCTCGGTAGCAATACGGATGGCGTCACGCTTCCCAATGCGGCACCGGGGGAACTGGTGCTGATGGGAACACGACTGTATTATTCTCAGGAGCGCCCCGCCCAATGGAATTCCAATGATTTGATCTACAGTTATGATGTGATGAATTACACCCAGTACACGACCATCGATGCTGGCGCAGGCGAGAGTTACTCCGCCTTCGTCCATGGCATGGGCGGGGTCGGAGACATCCTTCACATCGGTATTTCGCCAACGGCTTGGCAGAATGGAGATGGGCATTTGGTTCGCTGGAATCATACCTCTTCCTCATGGATGTCCTCCATTGCAAGTGAAGGCCAGGTCAATCGAGTGAATGCGAAATTCGCCGGAGATTGCTGGCCATCTGTGACGGCGAATTGCCACCTCTATGCCGCCTACGGCGACACCCCTCTACACAAGGTCGACATGAACGGAACGCTGGTTCAGTCATGGGATGACACGGTGATCGAAGGCCCGGTTCGCGGCATTGAAACATGGGGAAATACCGTCCTGTTCGCCACGCAGTCAGGCGTTTATCGTTATGATTACACCAACGACACATGGATGGCCGAGTGGACTGAAGGCAGTGGTCTGCCGCAGAATACCGAAGACGGCATCTATGCCATGGAGGTCATCGGCGATGACCTGTGGGTATCCTCGATGTCGAACAGTGGTTGGAGTCGCAACGCAAAGCTCCTACAGAAGAACGGCACGTCCGGACAGTGGACGATCCACGATGTTGGCAGTGGCCAGATTCCCGAGGGCTATGGCGCCGATTTCGGTCTCTGCGACGGTATCGTTCACACGGCGATAGGCCGTTGGGCGGGCTGGGGAAATCAAGGCGGCGTCGCTCGATTCGACCTCGCATCCTCGACTTGGCTTTCAGATTGGAACCAAGGCCAAGGAGGGCTGCCTCATGATTTCGCTTCTTCGATTGCCTGCGATGAGGCCTACGATATCGTCTACATCGGATTCCAGGAAGACGATGGCTCTCTGGCGCGCTATGACTACGTCAACGGGCAGTTCCTCGGCGTTCTCGACGAGGATGACAACATGGTCTCCGAACCGATCTTCCCAGGCGGAATGGAGCACACTGGAAACCAGCTGATGGTCGGGCATTTCGAAGGCGGGGGCCTCACCTTCGTCAGCACCACCGGTGCGATTGTCAACAGTGTCATCGCCATCGATCATGGCACCGAGACCACCAGTATCGAGCCGGTGCCCGGCGCGTCGGCATTCGCCCTCGGTCGAGCCGGTGGTTCAAGTGGTTACAGCCGCGTCGACAATTTGGATGTCAATGGTATCAACCCGGGTGCATGGGATGTGCTCGCAACCCTCTCGACCGGCCGAATTGGAGAATTCGTCGGCAATTCAACCCACATCTGGGTGGCGCCCATCGATGATTATTGGTCGTCTTACGGCACCGCCATCCTCGAGGGACGACCCCTGTCCAACGGCAGTGTGGAATGGCTGCGCGCTTGGAACCTGAACAGCGAAGTCGTCAATGAGATGACCCTCGATGGGACGGATCTCTGGGTGACGACGGCAGGCTGGGGCATGCTCAAAATCGATCTTGCGACCGGCTTGATGGCTGGCACGACCGGTGTACCGCTCCACTATCAGCAAGATGGAATGGCGATGGTCGGCAACGAGTTGATCGTCGGCTTGATGGGGACGTCTTCGACCGCTGCGGGCGTTCAGCGCTTCGACACGACGAATCTCACATGGGGTGCAGGCCGATTGGCCGCTGGATTGCCTTCGAACATCGTCACCGATTTCGAAAAGATTGGCGATCATACCTACATTTCAACATCTGGTGGCCTCGGTGTATGGAACCTGACCTTGGATGACTGGGATGACCCAATCACCACCGCGGATGGGCTTGCAACACCCTTCCTGAACCATCTGACTCAACATGACGGCGACCTCCTCGTCGGCACAGGCAGCGGCATCTTCGGCTACGACATCGCCACACAAACCATCGGACCGATGGCTGGACGGGCACAGGGATTGGTGGGCGATGCGGCCAGTGGCTTCTCTTGGAATGCCAACGGCACAGAACTCTATGTCTCACACAATGGCGCAGGATCAACCCGACCGGGCTTCACTCAATTGACCTCGATGGGAACGTGGTTGGCGATCACCGACACGACCCTGGTCGATATTTTGCCTAGCAATGACATCACTGCCATCACAGGAGATTCATGGGGCATCCACGTCGCGACAGATGAGGGTCCAATGATGCATTGGAACGGGACCTCGCTGGAGATGGAGCAGGGATCTGCACCGTGGGGCTTCCGCGATTGGCCGGTCACGAATTTGGTCAGCGATGGCACGAATTTGGTCGCCATCTCGGACCTCGGCGTCGACTTGGTCGATGCGACCGGCAGCTTCCACGCGGCGACCCCGCTGTATTCCTACGCCAATCTTGCGGCCGGATCCATCACGGCGAACGGCATCTTTGTCGTCGGCTCCGATGGACTTCACGCTTGGGGGCCCGCACCGGGGCATATCGCCAAGGAGCGCTTCTCAATGCGACGTGCCGACCCGCTGATGCTGAATTTCGGTGGTGATTCGACCGATGCGACCGCCACGGCACGCCCAGGCAATGACATCGTGCTCATCGATCCATCGAATGCCGTGACCTTGCCCATGTTCGGCACGGCTGGCCCCGGCAACATTCCGATGACCCAGGACATGCTCACCATCACGAGTCCGGTCGCCCGCGCCCCTGTTTGGGTGGCGAGCACACGGCTCAATTACTCTGGAACTTGGGATCTCGCCGCGCTCGATTCCACAGTGCAGGACACCGTCCAACTGGCCATCCAGAACAGCGTGTTGACCACGCAGGGACGCACCCTCCACATCCAACTCCAAAGCCCGCGTGATGGCGCGCTTGAAGTCCGATTGACCTATGATTGGGTGCGTTCGGAATCACCGTCTGAAATCATCGATCTCTTCGACCGACCTGAGGATGGTGGCGGCGTATTGACCACGCAGTGGACGGTCACTCAGGACGCCTCTTTCACCGCGTACCGAATCTACCTCAAAGAGGGCAGCAATTGGACCACCCCGCCGACCTCTCTGGACCTGCTCAACGCGCAGTGGGATGGCCGCACTCCGGTGTGGCAGACCACAACGATGGACCTGAACACCCACAATGGGTTGCCATTGGTGGACGGCACCAATTATTGGGTTGTCATCGCCATCGAATATCCCGACGGCAGCATCGGCCAACCGAGTCTGCCGTTCGGTCCCGCCACGCCGACCGATGAGGTCCCCTTCCCACCGACGTGGGCCGACGCTGCACCTGTGCCCGATGAGGCGGGAGGCGTCGATGGCGACCTCACCATCGAGTGGGCCGAGTGCACCGAACTCGACGCCCACGTGACGCGCATCTGGGCCAGCCCCGACCTGATTTTCGACGCCATTGGCCTCGTGGGGTCGGTCGACCTCAGCCATGAGGCGGGCAACTCAACCACCCTCAGTCTACAGGAGGGCCGACCGTATTGGATCGCCTTCACCTGCGTCGATCAGGCCGGTCAACACGACCCGGCGAACGCGACCATCATCGGACCGGTCGTTCCGACCGGCGGCATCGACGATGGCATTCCACCCGCACCGCTGGCCGACATCGATGCATGGGATACCCCGGATGACGAGGGCGGCAGAATCAACGTCTCTTGGACCCCGAATACCGAGGATGATTGCGCCTGGGTCACCATCTACATCTCACCCGAGATCAGCGATGATCCACCCGCGGATGCGACCGAAGCAGAAATCGCGAGCATCCTTGTCAACTGCACCTTCGATGGCAGCATCATCTCACAGATTGGCAGTGAACCGCTGATCGATCAGAAGCCCTACTGGATCACCGCGGTCGCGGCCGACAAGTGGGGCAATGAGAATCTCCTGAACATCACCTGGGTCAGCGCATTCAGCGTCCAGGACAGCACGGGGGTCGACCCCCCACCCCGCGTCGCGGGCCTTGCGGCTTGGGACCACCCGGATGACGACGGCACCGCAGTCGATGTCCAATGGGACCCAAGCGAGGTCGATGACTTCGATTTCTACGTCGTCTGGGCAGCAGAACAACCCCTCGGGGACGTGGCGCTCAAGTGGACGGCGTGCAAGGATGACCCCGCAGCCTGTGGTCTGATGGTGATTCGTCAGCAGCGACAATCGCCGATGGACCCGATGCTCGTCACGGTCGAGGATGCGCTGTATGGGACCGATATTTCAAGTTCGATTCCCGGCACCATCGTCGCAGGCCATCCGATTTGGGTGACCGTCACCATTCACGATGTCAAGGGCAATGCATTCCTGACCCGACTGGCGGATCACATGGTATTGGTGACGCCGATTGACAATGAAGGAGACCGCATCGCGCCGGACCGCCTGAGCGCACCCCGCGTCGATGATCGTCCCGGTGATTCCGGCGATGGTCTGCTGATTGAGTTCCAAGGGAGTGGGGCGAGCGACTTGGCCCATTACGAGGTCTATGCGGACGTCATCCCATTCGATATGGTCGGCAGCCGCACCCCGGTGATGATTCTCGACCGCTCGGCAAGTCAACCGTTCGAATTGGAGATGCTCTCCAATGGTCAGGACATCGAGCCCGGCACACCGGTCTGGGTGACCGTGGTTCCGGTCGATACCGCCGGCAATGCTTGGCGAACCGATCTTGCGACCGCTTCCGCAACCCCGATCGACGACAATGCGACCGACCCCGGTCTCCACCTCCCCATCATCACTGGTGTGGGCGCGGAGTGGAACGAGGATGGCAGCGAACTCATCGTCACATGGGACGAGAGCCGAGATGCACAGGTTCGCGGATACATCATCCACACCAGCGACGAGGTCTTCGACGATCTTCGCTACGCGAATCTGGCCAGCCCATCGGCCATTCAGGGCACCCGCCTCTCTGTCAACGCCACCGAACAGGGTCTAGACAACAGCATCATCCAGTACGTCTCAGTGGTCGCTTCCGACGGTGAGGTGACGCGCTATGGCGTCGATTCCGTGCGCGTCGACCCCTATGTGGAGAGCACCGAACCCACCCGTGAGGGTGACCAATCCGAAGAGGGATCGGGCGCCTGGTGGGAACAGTTGACGTCGATGGAGGTCGCCCTCATCACCATCCTGTCGATGATGATTATGCTGCTGACCTTCGTCATCGTCTTGCGATTGCGCAAGCCGCGCTTCGACCCGATGTTGGACGCGACACCGAATTGGTCTTTGCAGGTCGAGGATTGGAGTGATGGTGGATTCGCCACCGAATTGCCGCCCGATGTGGACTTCGCCAATACCCTGATGCCGGCCGCTGCCGAGATCAAATCGAGTGCGGCATCGGACGAGTCGTTCGCCTCGCCCAGTCCGGCCCCGTTAGATGACCTGGATTCGCTGGCCGGTGACCTGCTCAGCGGACCCGCACCGAAGAGGGATGACATGGACACCGATTTCCTCGATGACCTGCTGTGAGTTTGGGGCGTGACTTGAAGCGCACGAGCCCATTCGCAGGACCGATTCTCATGGGGGATGGTCCACCGCTCGGCGCGTCGGTCTTCACCACGCTTCGGTGGCTTGACGGAAAGGTCGCTTGGTTGCCTCTTCACCTCGTTCGCCTTCGCGCGCACGCGGAAAGGGTCGGCATCGATTGGCCAGAAACCATGCTCGAACGGCTCTCGGATCTGTCTGTGGAAGGGGAGGGCAACCTCTGTCGAATTCGTTTGCAGCGAGATGGCGAGATCATCGTCAAGGTTCGAAGTGTGGACTTCGGTGACTCTCCGTTGTGTGCTGTTTCAGCGGTCGCACCCCGGTTCCCCAAACGGGTTCAGGGCACGAAACATGCGAATTGGCACCCCTATCGCGAGGCCCGTGCCGCCGCGCTCGACGCCGGCGCGGACCTTGCTTTGCTGGTTCACGACGGCGCGGTGGTCGACGGGGATCGCTGCACACCCATCCTGCTCGACACAGATGGCGTGGCCTGGGCGCCGGCCGCCGAAGAGGGCGGGGTCGATTCGATCACACTCGCCCTGCTCGCCCCTGCCATCGAAGCGGCGGGCATCCCATTTCGCCGGGGTCGATTGACCGAGAATCTCATCGGCCGAGCCCGTGAATTGGTCGTCGTCAGCACCGGGCTCGGTGTCTGTTACGTCGATGAGATCGATGGACAAGCGGTCGGAACGGATTCACCAGGGCCGCTATTCGATGCGGCCCTGACCGCCTTCAATGCCCTGATCGCGGATGCTTGGACCACTTTGGGAGGCGAGGCGTGATGACGCTTCTCAAGACGGTCAGCCACGACGATGACACGCCTCTGGCCCTGCTCGCCCATCTTCGTTCAGTCGGTCTGATGGGTGGCGTGCACGGCGCGCCAGACGAGCTTCTGCTGCACTCGGGCGGGCCACATGGCGACCTTGCGCGCCAAAGCTTGCTGATGGGTCCGACCAGGCGCCGATACATTGTCCGACAATCGACGAACGACCCCTTGCCCGCTGACCATTCCCCGTTGGCCGGCGAGATTCGTTTGCAGGATGGCCCGGCACCCCTCCACATCGAAATCGAGAATTGGGATGGCAGATGGAACCTCGTCGAGACCATCGAAAGCGCCGACCTTGCGAGTGGACTACGCACCATTTGCAAGGGACTGCAACCCCACACGTCGGATGAGTTCAGCCCCGGTGGACTGGCCGGCCTTCTCACCTATGACATGGTCCAGCACACCCAACCCCTGCGCCTGAGACACCCACCGGCCACCGGCACGCCCCTGATGGTGCTCTACCGCGCCGATCGCTGGCTCATCCACGACCGAACCGATGGCATCATCTCCGCCCACTCCTCCATTGTCGACGATGCATGGTTGGACGCGGTCGAGGATATCGAGGTACCACCTCTGCCTCCACTCGAGCCACCCATCCCCCGCACACCGGCTTCGGAATCGGATGCATCGCACGCGGAGAAGGTCCGTCTCACCCAAGCCGCGATTCGTGAGGGTGTGCTCTATCAGCTCAATTATGGCCGACTATGGTCCGCTCCGATCGAGGATCCTTGGGCGGTTTTCCGGAGATTGGCCCGGGACAATCCCGCCCCACTCGCTGCCTATCTTTCCGCTCCCGACCTGTCGCTGGCCGTCGCCAGTAGCAGTCCCGAACTCCTGCTCCGTCAGACCGGCCACACGGTATCGACCCGCCCCATCAAGGGCACACGACCGCGTGGTGATGATGCCGAGCACGACGCCAATCTACGGGGAGAACTGGCCGGCAGTCGCAAAGAGATCGCCGAGCACCTGATGCTGGTCGACCTCGAGCGCAATGACCTCGGCAGGACCTGTAGACCGGGCAGCGTTCGCTGGAAGCGCTGGCGCATCGAATCCTATCCCAATGTGCAGCACATGGTCAGCGAGATCGAAGGCGAATTGGCTGAGGGCGCCGATGGATTCGATGCCCTGAATGCCGTATTCCCAGGTGGCTCGATCACGGGCTGTCCCAAGACCGCGACGATCGCTGCAATCGATGAACTGGAAGGCGCATCCCGAGGTGTGTGGACCGGTAGCATCGGCCACATCGACCCCCGGACTGGGATCTCGGAGTGGAACATCCTCATCCGAACGCTCGAGGCCCACCGCGTCGAAAACGAATGGCGAGCAACCATCCAGGCCGGTGGCGGTTTGGTCATTGCCTCGGATCCGCTCGAAGAGGTTGAAGAGGCGAAGTGGAAGGCGCAGGCGTTGTGTCTTGCAGCGTGGGATCACGCCCCTGCGGGAGATGCTGTGCACTCACCTCGCGATGGCGGCCCGGCCAGCATCCATCCGATCCCCCCGGTCACCCCTGCAGTCCGCCGTTTGCTCAAGAGTCGTGAATCTGGATTGGTCACCCCACGCGCCCCCGTCGTCCCCACCCCGATGCTGTGGCAGCCCGGCCTGACGTTGACAGCGCCCTCATGCGCGCGCGTGCTCTTTGTCGACAACCTCGACTCATTCTCATGGAACATCGTCCATGCCTTCGCCTCGCTCGACGCCGAGGTCATCATCGTGCCCGGGCGACGAGATTCTGCAGGGGTCGAGTCCCTCCTCGCGGCGCTCAAACCGACGCACATCGTGCTTGGACCGGGCCCAGGCCGGCCCGAACAATCCGCACTCACGATGGCCTTCGCAGCGGCGGCATTGACCGGCCAAACCCCGCCGCTGTTCGGCATCTGCCTCGGCCATCAGGCGATTGGATTGGCCGCCGGTTGGCACCTCGGCTCCGCCGACCACGGTGCGGTTCACGGCGTGCCCGAAGCAATCATCTCAGCCACTGGCCCACTCATCATGACCCGCTATCACAGCCTTGCATTACACCCCACAAATACCACTCTTGAGGTGACGGCGACCGATGCCGCCACCGATTCCCTGGTCATGGGATTGGCCCATCCCAGCCTGCCCATCGAAGGGGTGCAATTCCATCCCGAGTCAGCCGGCTCGGTCGAGGGGATGACGATCCTCTCGGACTTTTTGTCTCGATGAGCACTGCGAAGCGTTCAAGAAACGCCCTCCGCTCGAACGCTTCGATGGCCACCTGTCGTCTGTGCAAGGGGCAGTACCCCCAGAGTCAGTTCATCGACGGCAATGGGCCGCGACATCTGGTCTGCTCCCGCTGCGCGGTCGAGGAGGGCTACCTCCCAGCCGAAGATGTGCCCAACCTGTTTGATGACCGTACGGCGATGGCGAGGATGTCATTGTTCGGCCGTCGCTATGGCCCTCTTTTCTGGCTATTCGCCTGCTGGATGATCTGGGCCGTGCTCTTCCAGGGCATCGAATTGTGGACCACATTGATTCTCGTCGGACTGCTTCTGGCCACTCTCGCCGTCCCGCTCCGCTTCTTCCTTCACACAGCCAGATTCAAAGCCCAGCTTCGCCAACTCACCCCCTGAACAGGCGTGGGGATGCACGAGGCAAGCGGTCAAACGCTTGAAATAGGGTCACGCCGAGCGCTGTTGTAGAGGGAACACCGGGTTCCCTATGAACAAACCGTGGCATAATTGGCTGAAATTGGAGGAACGAACGAAGGACTGCGAGGCGATGTGGAAAAGACGGGCGCGCCCCGTCGAAGCGTGGAAACGCACCATATCTCCGCCCGGACCCAACGCGACGGCCCCGAGCGCAAGCCTTGCCCCCCGCAGACCCTCCCAGAGATCGACATCCCCAGTGTGGGATCCATCCTGGAAAGAGAGAACAGCGGGTTCTCTGAAATGGTTTACAACAATAGGAAGTGAAACGAAATGATGAAAAACAACCGAAAGAACCTGAGCATACTTGTGTCTCTGTTCCTCGTCATGATGACGGCTGCGTCCGTTGTCAGTGCAGACGGAACCGACCCGCTCGACCCCTCCGATGGTGGGGCTGACTGGGACGGCGACGGCCTGACGAATGCCGAAGAGCAGCAACACGGAACGGACATGACCAAGGCCGACTCCGACGGAGACGGCCTCCCCGATGGATGGGAAGTGGCCTACGGCCTCAACCCGAACAGCGGCGGCGACGCCAACGGCGACGCCGATGGTGACGGACTGACCAACGCCCAAGAGTACGCGCGCGGAACCAATCCGAACAGCGCGGACACCGACGGCGACGGTCGACCCGATGGAAGTGATCCTTTCCCGAACGACCCCAATGACGGCGAGTATTCGGACTCGGACGGCGACGGCATCCCCGACGCCTACGACCCGGATTACCAAGACGCTGAGACTGGCAACGGAGACGGCGGCACCCAAGGTGGCGGCGAATCCAATGACCAGGGCCAGGGCGAAGGCCAGGGCCAAGGTCAAGGCCAAGGTCAAGGCCAAGGTCAAGGACAAGGTCAGGGCCAAGGTCAAGGCCAAGGTCAAGGCCAAGGTCAAGGTCAAGGTCAAGGCCAAGGCCAAGGTCAAGGTCAAGGTCAAGGTCAAGGTCAAGGTCAAGGACAAGGTCAGGGCCAAGGTCAGGGCCAAGGTCAAGGCCAAGGTCAGGGCCAAGGTCAAGGCCAA
>Ga0114999_10001337_pt1 | contig 34430 bp, 44 predicted proteins | sample ArcticOcean_MG_C_3_FD_89820 | JGI IMG/M metagenome (GOLD analysis project Ga0114999, IMG submission 89820) | Marine microbial communities from western Arctic Ocean - ArcticOcean_MG_CB8_126 | ecosystem: Environmental > Aquatic > Marine > Oceanic | place: Arctic Ocean: Canada Basin | collected...
GACGATGTTGACGCGCATCCCGTGCTCGCGCTCTTCCTTCGCGAGGGTGTGCGCGACCGCTTCCATGCCCGCCTTGCTCAGCGAGTAGAGGCCCATCTGCGGGCCCATACCGTCAGTGGCGACGCTGGAGATCATGATGACGTCGCTGCGGTCAGCGTTGCGCATGTGCGGGACGAACGCCTTCGTGGTGTGGATCGGACCCCAGAGGTTGGCACCGATCAGGAGCGCGTACTGCTCGAGGGTGGCGCCGGTCAGGGTCGGACGACCGACACCGCTGGAGCCGATGCCCGCGTTGTTCACCACGATGCTGATCTGACCGAAGGCGGCGATCGCCTGCTCCGCCATCGCGTTGACGGCGTCCGCGCTGGCGACATCAGCCTGGTAGACCTCGGCGCGGCGTCCGAGGGCGCGCACCTCTTCGGCGACCTCGTTAGCGGCCTCGGCGTTGTTCGCGTAGTTGATCGCGATGTCGGCGCCATCGTGCGCGAGGCGCACGCAGATCGCGCGACCGATGCCGCGGCTACCGCCGGTGACCAGTGCGGTGCGTCCTTCGAGGGCGGGCATGGGGAGCTCCATTCGTTCGTCGGGGTGTGGTTCAGTCGGGTCCCGCACTTTAGCCGAAGGCGCTCGTTCGCTCAGTCCCCAGCGGGTTCGAGTAGCGAGAGCGCCATGACGACCTCACCGCCGTCGATCTCGCCGGTCGGGGCGAAACCGAGTTGTGCGTAGAACGGCGCGGCATTGCCCTCGAGATCCGCGTGGGAGAGCACGACACGATCAACGGCCTCGACGGCCCCGACGGCGCTCGCTCGCTCGACCACCAGCCGCATGGCGGCCGCGCCATAGCCGTGCCCCCGCTGACCGGCGTCGATCATCATTCGCCAGACGTAGACGAAGCACTCCTCGAGCACATCGATGCCTTGCACGAAACCGACGGGGTCGTCGTCCGCGTAGATCGCGTGGAACCAGACGTTCGGCTAGAAATGCGCCTCGGCAATCGACTGGGCGTTGTGGGCGACGAGTGCTCGCTGGCTCGGTGCCACGGTCAGACCGAAGATCGCCCGCAGGTTCTCCTTCGTGACTTCGCGCAGTTCGACGGTCATGCCACCGGTCTAACTCAGGATCGCAGTCTGCTTGCGTTCGATCAGCTCGAAGTCGATCTGAGCGCCGAGGCCCGGCTCGTTGAAGGCGTGGACGAAGCCATCCTCGTCGGGATCGATGTCCTCGACGAGGCCGTACTTCTGAGCGCCCGAAGGCAGCAGTACCTCGAAGTACTCGCAGTTCTTGATCGCCATGATGACGTGGAGGTTAGCGACGTTGTTGAGCGAGTTACCGCCGTGGTGGACCTCGTAATTCATGTGGAACGCCTCGGCGAGGTGGGCGGTCTTGAGGCAGGCGGTGATGCCGCCCTTCACCGCGACGTCGCCTCGGAGGTAGTCGGTGGCCTGCGCCATGAGCCAGGGGACATAGGAACCGAAGCCGCCGGGCGAGTACTCGGTGGCGAGCAGTGGAATCCCGAGCTGCTGACGCAGCTTCACGTAGTTGCCGATGTCGTCGTCGGCGAGCGGGTCTTCGTACCAATAGAAGTTGAGCGCCTCGGCGACCTTGCCGACGCGCAGAGCATCCGGGTAGTCGTAGGCCCAGGTGGAGTCGAGCATGATGCGGTAGTCGTCGCCGACCGCGTCGCGGACCGCCCGGCAGACGGCGATGTCGCCCTCGACGCTCGCAGTCGGCGGATGGATTTTGTAGGCGGCCCAGCCATCAGCTTTGTACTGCGCGGCCTGCTCGGCATAGTCTTCGGGGGTTTCTAGAGCGGGCGAACTGGCGTACGCCGGCACGCGGTCACGATAGCTTCCAATCAGCTGGTGGATCGGCAGCCCGGCGATCTTCCCCCCGAGGTCCCAGAGCGCGATGTCGACCGCGCCGATCGCCCTCGGAGTGGTCATGCGATATCGCTGCTGCAGGCCCTGGTAAAGTCGCTCGCGGTCCAGCGGGTCCTGGCCGACGACGACCGGCTTCAGGTGGCGCGTGATCGAGAGCGCGTCGAGCTCCGCGCTGCGGCTCGCATTACCGAGAAACGCGTGGCCCTCGAAGCCCTGGTCGGTGGAGATGGTGACCAGGCCGAGCTGGCTCTGGCCCTCGAATGTCGGGGCAAGCTGGCCGTACTTGGTCGCGGGGATGTCGTCCCACGTGAAGAGCTTCACGGTCAGGTCTGTGACCTTCATTAGTGATGTCGCTCCTCGCTCGGCCGGGGTCGCAGGGAGCAAGATAGCGCGTCACCTCGGAGGGCGCGGGGCGACAGCGGGCCAAACGACCTGGGGTGGGCGAGGAACGCGAGGAACGGCTGCCGCCGCCGGGTCACTTCGCCCGGTTGGCCTTCAGGCGGGCGCGGATGATCTTCTGAATCAGGTTCGCTGGTAGTTGCAGTTCTGAGGTGAAGTGGATCGTGGAACCTTGGACCTCGAAACGTTCGAGGTCGTCTTTCAGAGTTTCGACGAGGCTCGGGCTCATCGTATAGAGCGACAGATGGTTGGTAGCAGCACCGATCGCGACCAGGTCGCCGCCTGCCGCGAGCACAACGATCCCGTAGCTCACGCGCTGCGTCGCCTTCGGCGCCTGCTTCAGCGCCACCTTGCGCACCCGCTCGAGCGCATCGCGGTCTGACTCCGGCAAGGGAGCGAAGTAGGCGTCGACCGCAGCCGGGTCGTTAGTCGTGCTCATCGCCGTATCTCCTTGGGTGGGTAGCTTGGTTTCCTAGCGTGCCTGACCACGCCCGTGAAGTCGATTCCTAGTCGTGCCTGGCGCAGTCGCTTGATGGTGGTTTCGACGCCATCGCGTGCCAGATCGGGGAGCGTCGCCTCTGATGCCAACGCGAGCTTACTCAGCGGATCCGCAACCGGCCGGGGGCGCCGCTCCGACAGCCGTTGGCGCCTCGGTAGAGCGTCGGCCCGCTGGCGGGCCGAACGACACGCGCTCGGTGGGCGGGCGCAGCGCCGAGGTGATTGCGCCAAGGAGTGACAGGCCAGCAGCTACGCGGAAGGCGGCCCGCACGCCATCGAGGAGGGCTTCGGATGGGAGTTCGCGCGCGTTGTCGATGCTGTCGAGACCTGCGGAGTTCGCGGCGACCAAGACCAGCACGGCGCCGGAGATGGCCAGCCCGACCGAGGAGCCGACGTTGCGTCCGGTCGCCAGGCTCGCCGCGGCAGTACCGAGCATCGAGCGTGGCACGCTGCCCATCACGGCGCTGCTGTTCGGCGACATGAAGATCGCGGCGCCGATTCCCCCAATCGCGAGGCGGCCCATGATGAACGGCGCGGTGGTGTCACCGTCGACGGTGGAGAGCGCCAGCAGGCCGACCGCGACGATCAGGATGCCGAGTGTGGTCTGGTGGGGGAAATTGTACCGATCAGAGATCTGGCCGCTGTACGCCGAGAGCAACAGCATCATCGCCGGGATGGTGGCAAGAATCAGGCCGGTCTGCACGGTTGAGTAGTCGCGCACCTCGATCAAATAGAACGGCATCAGGAAGATGCTGGCCGATTGGCCAAGGAAGCTGAGGATCAGCGCAGCGATCGAGATGCTGAAGGTGCGCTGCTTGAACAGGTCGAGGTTGAGTACGGGACTCGAGGTTCGCGTTTCGATCCGAATGAACGCGATGAACGAGGCGACGCTCAGCGTGACGAGGCCAACGAGCGCCGGGGAGCTCCAGCCCCACGACTGACCGCGGTTGACGGCGAGCAGGGCCGCGGCGAGGAAGAGGAAGAGCGTGACCGAACCGGGGATGTCGAGCTTCCCGGGAGGACGGTCGGTCTCCGGATCCTGAATCAGCCAGGCGGCGATCGCAAATGCAATCACCACGATCGGGATACGCAGCCAGAAGAGGGCGCGCCAGTCACCGATGCCGAGCAGGATCCCGCCGACGATCGGGCCGGTCATCAACCCGGCACCGACGACCGAGCCCACGATGCCCAGCGCCTTGCCACGCTCCCAGTCGGGGAACGCCTCGGTGATGATGGCGTTGCCGGTACCGAGCGCCATCGCGAGGCCGACCGCCTGGATGGCGCGGAAGGTGATGAGCATCTCGATGCTCTGCGCGGTACTCGCGAGGACCAGCCCAATGCCGAAGACAATCCAGCCGAGCAGGTAGATCCGTTTGCGACCAAAGAGGTCGCCGGAGCGCCCCGCGCTCAGTGTGAGACCGGTCGACACCAGCGAAGCGGTCAGCGACGCCCAGACAACGACGTCGGGCGGGCGGTCGAACTCATCGGACAGCGTGGGTAGGGCGACATTGATAATGGAGAAGTCCATCGTCGCCATGTAGGTGCCGAAGGTGACGGCGATCAACGCGCGCCACTTGTACGCCAGATTTTGGAGAGGCATCGGGACACTCTACCGCGCACGTGAGGTTCGGTCTGTTTGACGTCGAAGTGTCACCTGCTGCGCGGAACCTAGGAGCGCGCTGGCGCCCGGAAGGCGTAGATCGGGCTAGACCACGCCTGAAAGCCGTCCTCGGTGGTGACGCAGATCCAGATCGGATTATCGCCGGTGGGCGCGAACGGGACCGCTAGCTGGGTGGTGAGGTTGAGCGTCGTGTTCTGCTCCGGGAGACGGAATGCGCAAAGACGGCGCTCGCGCTGCAAGGTTCGTCACGACCTCAAGCTCTCCGGGGGCAGTCGGGTCGAACCAGGCGTCGAAACCGCCGAAATTGCCGGTGGTGATGGCGTCGAGGACGACGCTGTTGGAGCCCTGCTGCTCGAGGCGACGTTCGTGGTTGAAGGCGTTTATCTTCTCGATCCGTTTGATCGTCGCACCGCCGAACCGGCCGCGACCTCGATATTCGGCGACGCTCCAGACTACACGAATCCGTTCACCGAGGTCAGCGGCGTCGTATCCGCGCGCTGTATGCAGCGTCTCGAAGCCGTTGCGGATTCCCACCCGTTCGATCGGGTATATGGGTGGCGACCTCGACGTGCAGCGTCAGGCTGTCGTCGTTGGTCTCGACGATGTCGCCCATCATGACCTCCGTGGCGGGACTGGAGGTCGCATCGCCGAAGGCGTTGGGGGCCCGGTCGTACAGCTGCGCCGGTGTGGCGAACGAGGCGCAAACATCGAGCTGCATGCGGGTGCCGGTGGTGCCGCTGACGGAGGCTGTCGAAGATGCCATCGCGGGTGAGTTCTTCGGCGAGGTAACAGATGAGACCACCGAACGCGCCGAAGGTCGAGGCGCCCGGGTAGCTCGCGCCGGGACGACCCTTGTGTCCGTCGCTGTTGCAGACGACCCCACTGCGGTGGCCGAGCCGGAACCCGGCGGTCAGCAGCCATTCGAAAGTGCCCCAGGCGGAGTGGATCTCCATCACCGTTTCCAGCTTCGGATCGTGAACATAACCGATGCCGGCGTAGCGACCGCCGACGTGGGCGAAGATCACGCAGTCCTCGTCGGCCATCGCCTCGAAAAGCAGCTTCGCGTTGGGAGCGTCGGTATCAAGGTCGTGTCGCTCGGGGAGCAGCGCGTGTGAGGAGCGGCGAATCGGGCGCCCCTCCGTGCGGAAGAAGACGTTGCGGTCACCCCCGACCGCGGTGTTCCCGGACCACGCGTACCCCGGGAACGTCACGAAGCGGCCGTCCTGCTGATGATGGGCGGTGAGTTCGTTCAGGAACGCCCAGAACGCGTTGTTGACCTGGAAGTCGTTGGCCTGGTGGCTGGTCGCGTCCAGAAAGGCGCGGTCACGAGCAAAGTCGAAGTAAGCGCGCGACGTCCCGATCCCGATCGACTCACCGCTCTGGCCGTGGAGATCGGTCCAGCAGCCACCGTATTCCCCGTCGCCAATCATCATCGGATGCGAATTGGCGACGGTTGCGCCAGTGGCCTCGTCGCAGACGGTGATGCGCAGCTCTCCCGGGTTATCAACGCTGAGGCCCTCGAAGGTGACCGCCCGCTCGCCGAGCGGGTAGTCGAAGCGGTCGGGGAGATTGTTGACGGGGAGCGTCGTCTCGAACCCGAACGAGCCCGTGGCATGCTCGGTCGGGTTCCCCCATTGGCCGGCGGCTCAGAGCCCAAACTGGAAGCGCTCGCCAGGCCGCCTGAGGCTGAAGAGGGCGGCGCGCCAAGCGGCTGACTGGCCGAGCACGAGCACGATCGCGATCGCGGGGGCATCTGGAATTGGCGTGAAGTGGCCGACGGCGCAGACGTCAGCGAGAATTTTGAACTCGAACCCCTCTTCCACAAAGGTCTGTAGTCGCATGCTCGGTGAGCCGTGGGTCATGCCGCCGAACAGCACCGTGATGGTGTCACCCTCGTTGAAGTAGCCCCCGGAGACACGGATCGTCAGCGACTTGCGTCGCGGTCGGGCGCCCGTGCGGCCATCGAACTCGAGGCTGAGGTTGGAACTGCCGCTGGTCGTGACGGTGACGTAGTTTTCGCCGCTCGGGTCGCTGGTTTGGAGTCGACCGGTATCGCCGATCGCGTGGAATACGATCCGGATCGCGCCGCCGTCGTGGAGACCGAACCGGCCGACCGTGTAGGTGAGCGTGAATGCCTGCAGGCTGCGGACCTCGAACGCGCCCCTGGGTGAGAGATCGACATGGCCGTAGAGGACCGGGTCCGGACCGACGACCACGCTTCGTCCACGAGTTCGGAGTCGACGAGCGACGCCCCGGCATCCAACACAGCGTCGCTCTCGGGCATGGTGCGCTCCCGTTCGTCCACTAGTCGCCGGGCTCGATCCCCCCGCGCAGCCGCCGATGCCTCGGCATTGTGGCGGGTCGCACGGCGCTGCTCAAGTTCATCGAAACGCATGGGATTCGAGCCGTTGGCTGCCCTACAATCGCGACCAGCGGCGGGCCATCGCCGAGGATCGAGGCGACAATGGCAACGCAGGCACAGGTCGACGAGCTGATCGCGAAGATGGCGGAGGAGCGCGTGGCGCTGTTCGACGCCCTCGATGGTATCGAGGAGACCGAGGCAGCCACACGCCCGGCCGAGGGAGAAGGTGAGGCTGGCTGGTCCGTGAAGGAGCAGCTCTCACACCTCGCGGAGATGGAGACGTCGTACCTCGCCTGGGTACAGCGCGCCCTCGTCGAGGACACGCCAGACGTGACCGAGGGCACGACCTCGGATCCGGTCGCCGTCCCCCACGCCGAGGCGCACAGCGGTGCTGTCGCAGCGCACGTCGCAGAGCTGCGGCAGCAGCGCGAACGAACGCTCGAGGTGATCGCGGCGATCCCGCTCGATGGCTTCGAGCGCACCGCCTCGACGCGCATCTTCAGCGAGTTGACCGTGCTTCAATGGCTGCGGTCATACTATCGGCACGATCGCATGCACGCCGCGCAGATCCAGGGTCGCCAGTCCGACTACGTCCCGCGTTGGGCCGCAGGTCAGGGCGAACCGCAACGCGCTACAAAGACCGATTAATTCGACACCGCACACTACGGAGACGGCACGATGCTCAAGACCACCGCAGACACATTCCCTGACCGCGAAATCGAAACAACGATCGGCGTTGTCTCCGCGAATGCCGTCCGCGCCCGCCACGTCGGGCGCGACATCCTCGCAGGGTTCAAGAACCTCATCGGTGGTGAGATCGGCGCGTACCAGCACCTGCTGATCGAGTCGCGCGAGGAGGCGATTGGTCGCCTCGAGGCCGAGGCGGAGGGGATGGGTGCCAACGCGATCGTCGCGATGCGGATGGCCACCTCGAGCATCGCTCAGGGCGCCTCGGAGGTGCTGGTCTACGGCACCGCGGTGAAGCTGCGGCAGTAACAGTCGACCGAGCGTTCGAGGAGATAGCGTGACGACCGATGGCAGTTCAGACAGCTCGCCCGTCGGCACTCTTCCAGGTGCGCTCGATGGTGTGCGCGTGATCAACGCCGGTCAGATCATCGCTGGTCCGTTCACCGCGACCTTGCTTGCCGAGTTCGGCGCAGACGTGATCAAGGTCGAGTCGCCGGAGAACCCGGCCGTCCGCACTGTGCAGTTCGCTCAGGACCACCGCGGTCAGCGCGGCGTCACGATCAACCTCCGTCACCCCGAGGGCAAGGCGCTTTTCCAGAAGCTCTGCTCAACGGCCGACATCCTGGTGGAGAACTTCCGCCCGGGCGCCCTCGAACGGCTCGGCCTCGCTCCGGACGACCTCCGCGAGGAGAACCCAGGGCTGATCGCGATCCGCATCTCCGGCTATGGCCAGACCGGCCCCTATCGCGACCGCACCGGCTTCGACCGGGTCGCGCTCGGCTTCTCCGGAATGACTTATGTCACTGGTGACCCTGATCGACGGCCGGTACGCCCGGGTTACTTCGTGGCGGACTACGGAACGGGCATCTTCGCTGCTTATGGTGCGATGCTCGCGTTGCGCGCCCGGGAGACCAGCGGTCGCGGCCAGGACGTGGACCTCGGACTGTTCGAAGCCCCCTGGCGGATGAGCGGCACGCACTTGCCGAACTACGGCCTCACCGGCGAGAACCGCGAGCGTGCTGGCAACTACTACCCCGGCGTCGTCCCGGCCGAACAGTTCGAGACGAGCGACGGCCATCACCTGATCATCAACGCCACCACCCAGCGCCCCTTTGTCCGCCTGTGTGAGGCGATTAGCCAACCCGAGCTGGTCGACGACGCCCGCTTCACCCCCCGAGAGAATCTGGTCGCGAACGCCGATGCGATTCACGACATCCTCCGCCCCTGGGTCGCGGAGCGAACGCTCGAGGAGAACTCGCGCATCCTCGATGAGTACGCGGTGCCCTCGACGAAGGTCTACGCGACGAGCGACATCGTCGCCGACCCGCACTACGAGGCGCGCGAGCAGGTGCTGACGATCGAGTCGCCGATGGGCGAGCAGCTCCTCCAGCCGGGGATCGTGCCTCGACTGACCGAGACGCCGGGCAGCGTCACCCGCCGCGCCCCGAAGCCAGGCGAGCACAACGACGAGGTGTTCAGCGATCTCCTCGGACTCAGCGCCGACGAGATTGCCTCGCTACGCGACGCCGGGACGATCTAGCCGCAGTCTCCTCGGTATAACAACACGGCCAATCGTTCTAGCATTGCCGCCGCACGCCGTACCTGGAGGTCCGCATGGCATCGCTATCAAATCGCGTCACCGAGATGCTTGGCATCGAGCACCCGATCATGCTCGCCGGGATGTCACCGGTCGCGGAGTGGGAACTCACTGCGGCAGTTTCCGAAGCAGGTGGGCTGGGAGTGCTCGGAGCGGCGGCGATGACGCCGGATGAGATTTCCGAGAGCGTGTGCAAGATTCGCGAGTACACCTCGAAGCCGTTCGGCGTGGATATCCTGCTGCCGAATGCGACGGCGTCGCTGGCCGACCTGGCGCGCGAATCGCGCGATGGCGGCGACCCCGACGCGCTGCCACATCTCCCGCCAGAGTACGTGCAGTTCCAGCAACGGGTCTTCGAGGCATTCGACCTCAAGGACCCCGGTCCGGCGGACCCGCCGCGTGACGAGGCGTGGGCGCGCCTGTCCTCGGCAGAGCGTCAGAACGCGCAGGTCGACTGCATCTTGCAAGAGAACGTGCCGGTGTTCGCGGCTGGCCTCGGAAACCCCGCGCCGTACGTCGAGGCGTTCCATGGCAACGGTGCGACGGTGATCGGTCTCGTCGGTAACACGAAAAACGCGCGGCGCATCCGCGACGGTGGCGCCGACATCGTGGTCGCGCAAGGCACCGAGGCCGGCGGGCACACCGGCCGCATCGGGACGATGGCGCTGGTGCCGCAGGTGGTCGACGTCGTGACTCCGATGCCGGTCGTCGCGGCCGGTGGTATCGCCGACGGCCGAGGACTGGCAGCAGCACTCGCGCTTGGCGCCGAGGGGATCTGGTGCGGCACGGTCTTCCTCGCGACGAAGGAGGCGCATCTCGACCAGGAGCTCAAGGAGCGCGTGGTCGAGGCGGTGGACGAAGACACCATCATCACGCGGCTTTTCAGCGGCAAGACGATGCGCAACATCAAGAACCCGCTGATCGATGTCTGGGAGTCGAGCGACATGCACGCGCTGCCGATGGGTGTGCAGGGCGTGGTAGCCGAACCGACGCAGCGCGCCGCTCGCAACGCCGGTCGGATCGACCTGATCCGTAACGCCGGCGGACAGGCGGCGGGCCTCGTGACGGAGCAGCTCGGCGCGCAGGACGTGGTAAAGGCGATCGCGCGAGAGGCTGAGGAAGTCCTCGATCGCATGCAGGGTGGCGTCGCTGCGCAGTAGCATCGAGGCCCCTCGGGCGGCCCGAGGGCACCAAGGAGCATCCATGACGACCGAAACCGCACCGGCGGAGACCACCAGCGGAACGTTGACCTCGGTCGACACGGGAACCGACGAGTTGATCGGCGAGCGCGACGGCGCGGTGCTAATCCTGACGCTCAACCGCCCGGACCGCATGAACGCGATCAGCACTCCGATGATGGGTGCCCTCAGCAACCAGCTCGCCGCCGCGAACAAGGACCCCGAGGTCCGCGCGGTGATTCTCACTGGCACCGGCCGTGGCTTCTGCGCTGGCCTCGACCTGGTCGACAGCGGCCCTGGCGCTCGCGATGCCCGCGAGAAGCAGGTCGTGCAGATGTTCGACCTCCGCGACTCGCCGCCGACAGTGCTGTGGAACATGGACAAGCCGGTTATCTGCGCGCTGAACGGCGCCGCCGCCGGGTATGGCATGGACCTCGCGCTGCTGTGCGACATCCGCATCGCGGGTGAGAGCGGCCGCATGGCCGCGGTCACCGCGAAGCGCAACCTGCTCCCCGAGAGCGGCGGCACCTGGCTGCTCCCGCGGTTGATTGGCTGGGGCAAGGCAGCCGAGCTGTTCTTCCGCGGCCGCGTCGTCGGCGCGCAGGAGTGCCAGGAGATCGGCCTCGTGCAGGCGGTCGTCGCTGACGAGGATCTGCTCGACACGGCGCGCCTGTGGGCGCAAGAGATCGCCGTCAACGCCCCGGCGGCGGTGCAGGCGACGAAGCGGATGATGCGCCAGGGCCTCGGCGAAAATTACGAAACGACGGTTGACCACCTGATGCTGCACTTGAAAGTGCTGTTCGGGATGGACGACTTCAAGGAAGGTGTCTCGGCGTTCATGGACCGCCGGGAGCCGGACTTCACCGGGCGGTAGCGCTCACCTCGGTAGCGCCGAAAGCACCGCCCGCCCTCTACGCTATTCCTGACCGAGGGCGAGCGCCCCCCAAGTGCACGGCGACCGGTTCGCCGACAGCCCCCCGGCAAGAATTACCTTGCCATTCGATCGGAGAGCAAAGCCGAGGTTGCGCAAGCGCAGCTGGTCGACCAGACGGGCCGCGAACCCTTCAGCCTGCTCGCGATCGACACCTCCGACGTCATGTCAGCGACCGAGGCGTGTGGCCAGCTTCGCGAGCGTGGTGAGACGATCGACTTCTTGCTACTCAACGCCGGCGCATCCTTCGCGAACCCCAAGTTCAACTCCGCTGGCATCGAGATGACCTGAGCCTCGACCCTCGTCAGCCACCACGCGATGACGATGTACATGCTGAGCGACAGAACGCTCAACGACCGTGCGCAGATCGTGATCGCCGGTTCCGAGGGAGTGGTGGCAACGCGCCGGGTATGACCGTGAACGCTGTCTCGCCCAGTTCCCCGCCGTCCAGTGGCTTTGCGCGGGACGCCTCGCTCTTCATGCGGGTCATGATGCCGGTGTTGAAGCTGGTCAGGCCGCTGATGGGGATGACGGGGACGCTGGAGGCGGCCGCCGGCCGATACGTCGAGGCTGTCGATCTCGGCGACGGCGATACCGGCCACTTCTACGCGACCACGCACCCTCGGAAGGCAGTCGGACCGGTTGCGATCCAGACGAACCCGGACTATTTCACCGATCGCGAAAGCCAGGAGGCCGGATTCGAGGCAGTCGTCAAGATGACCGGAGTTCCGTTCCCGGAGATCAACGAGCCAAGCGAAGCTCGCTAGCCGGACCGACGGCGCACTCACACAATGGCCACGTCCCCGACGCGGCCATTGCAGTTATCGACAGAAAAGAGGACCGGCGATGACCACCACCCTGCCCGCCGCCGCGACCGGCCAAGGCCGCTACGACTTCCCGACGATCAAGCAGCCGGCAATCGCGTCGAAGGGGATGGTGACGGCGAATCATCCGCTCGCGTCGCTAGCGGGGACGGAGATCCTCGTAGCCGGCGGGAACGCTGTCGATGCCGCGATCGGGACGATGTTTGCGCTGACGGTCGTCGAGCCGATGATGGTGACGATCTTCGGGGCCGGGTTCGTCAACATCCGGATGGCGGATGGCACGGCGGTCGTGATCGACAACTACGCGACGGTGCCGCACGCGGTGACGCCTGACCTGTTCGACCCGATCCCGCCCGCGCACAACCACGAGGTCGAGGGCGACGTGAACGCCCTGGGGCATCGCGCGGTGGCGGTCGGTGGCACGCTCCTTGGGTGGTGCACGGCGGTCGAGAAGTACGGGCGGCTGTCGCTCGTCGAGGTGATGGCGCCCGCTATCCGGTTCGCGCGGCACGGGTTCCGCGTCAGCCCCTACCTGAACAACATCATCACGCTCGAACTCGAGGGCATGCGTCGCTTCGAGGACACGGCGCAGGTCTTCCTACGCGATGGTGACCCGCCCGGCGTCGGTGCCACGATCGTCCGCGAGCAGTACGCCGACACGCTCGAGGAGATCTCGACGCAGGGCGCGGACTATCTCTACCACGGCCCCCTGGGCCGAGCGATCGCCGACGACATGGCAGCCAACGATGGCCTGATCACGATGGAGGAGATCGAGAACTACCAGATCTTCGAGCGGCCACCGGTACGCGGGTTCGTGCGCGGATACGAGATCGTCGCGCCGCCTCCGCCCTCCTCAGGCGCGACGCACATCATCCAGATGCTGAAGATCCTGGAGCACTTCCCGATCGCCGAGATGGGCTTCGGGTCACCCGACTCGAACCACCTGCTCTCCGAGGCAATGAAGATCGCCTTCGCCGATCGCACGGAGTTCATGGCAGACCCGGCAACCTCGGACATCCCACTCGACTGGCTGACGTCCGACGAGTACGCGTTGCAGCGCGCCGAGCAGATTCAGCTGGAGGAAGCACAGGATTATGTCGCTACGATCGTCCCCGACCGCGAGCACACCTCGACGACGCACTGCAACGCAATCGACGAGGACGGCAACGTCGTCGCGACCACGAACACGCTGCACTACGGCTTCGGCTCGAAGGTGACGGTACCGGGCACCGGGATGCTGCTGAACAACTGCATGCAGCTTATGGACCCGATCCCGGGGCGCACCAACTCAATCGCGCCCGGTAAGCGGATCCTCTCCTCGATGTCACCGGTGATCGTACTGAAGGACGATCTGCCGTTCATGGCCCTCGGTACGCCGGGTGGGCTGCGGATCTTCGGGGCGGTGGCGCAAGCGATCGCGAACGTCATCGTGCACGGCATGTCGCTGCAGCAGGCGGTCGAGGCGCCTCGGATGTGGGATCGCGGGCTCGGTCTGGAGCTGGAAGAGGGATTCGAGGGCTTCGGCCCGTTCGCAGAGCTGTCGAGCGACCTCGAGGCGCGAGGGCACCGCGTTGACCCGGTCTACAAGGTCGCGGGTGGAATGAACGGGCTGATGCGGGACCCGGAGAGCGGGCTATTCATCGGCGCCGCCTGCTGGCGCGCGGACGGCGCGCCGATGGGCTACTCGGGTGGCGACGGCCTGATCAAGCTCGGCGATACGATGGACGCGATGCGGAAGTTCTCGACTTAGCGCGTTGTCAGGACTGCGGCTCCTCGTCGCTCCATCTCGGCGGAGAACGCCTCAAGATTGGTCGGGCTGATGAAGTAGGTCTTGCCCGAGGCCAGATCTCGACGGTCTCCGCGAGGGAGACGTACGCCCAGCGCGATGAGTGACCGCCCTCGATGCCGGGCGCACCGCTCGAGCCGAGGTTGATGGCGCCGAAGACACGCGTTGAGCCGCCCTCGATCATCCGGACCGGGAACGCGTCGGCGGTCGGGGCGCAGATTCTCGTCATCGCTGCGCGAACCGCTCCAGCCGCGGCTATGGCCGTCGATCCAACCGGGCGAGACGTACATTCCAGTCGCGTCGAAGCGGTCGTCGACCTCGGTGGTATCGACCGCGCCGAGGCCCACGACGACCCCGTCGCGGATGAGCAGGTCGCCGAGCGCGCTCGTCCCGGTGACCACGTCGATCCGCGTGCCGCCCTCGATCAGGATCGAACTCACAGGTGGTTCGTCTCCCGTCGCTGATCGAGCGGGCGCAGCGCTTCATTCACCTGCTGCCAGTCGGCGTACAGCGCGTCGTACTTGTCGGCGCGATCGGGCGACGGTTCGATCACCCTCGAGACCTGGACCATCGCCTCAGCCGCCTCGTCGATGTTGTCGTGCATGCCGAGGGCGACGGCGGTGTACATCGCTGCGCCACGCGCCTCGACCGCCCCGTCAGTCGCTTCGACCGGCCAGCGCAGCGTGTCGACGATGAGCTGCGGCCAGACGAGGCTCGTGCCGCCGCCGCCGGTGAATCGTACGACCTCGGGATCTCCGGTCCAGTCGCGGACCCGTTCGAAGATCGCGCGGATCGCGAACGCGCCACCCTCAAGAACCGCGCGGAACATCTCGGCGCGCCCGTGCGCGGTGTGGAGGCCGGTGAAGGTACCGCTGGCACCCGGTCGAAGTTCCGGCGCGACCTGGCCCGCGAGGAACGGAAGGAACCGAATGCCCTCGGAGCCGGGCGGGACGCTCAGTGCGGCGGCGTCCATCATCTCAAACGTGGCGGGACGCACTGCCTCGTCAGGGTCGCCAAGCCAAGTGTCGAGGAACCAGTCCGCCGCGCGACCCGCCATCACCGCGTTGCCGCCGTAGATGTGGCGCTCCGGCGGGAGGCCGTAGAAGCGATAGCCGTCCGGCACCAGCTCCGAGGTCACCGTACGCACGACTGCGTGCGTGCCGATCGTGATCGCGGTGCGCCCGACCGTGCCGGCCGCCGCGCCGACGTTGGCGCAGATGCCGTCGTGCCCGCCGACAGCGACCGGCGTGCCCTGCGGGATTCCGAGCGCCGCGGCAGCCTCGCGGGTGACCACGCCCGCCAGCGCCGAGGGCATGTCCACCCTCGGCAACAGATCGCGCGCGAGACCAAGGCCATCGATCGACCTCGAGTCAAAGTTCTCGCGGTCTGGTCCTGAGGTGGGGTCCGTCACGGCCTCGCCGGTCAGGCGGTAGACGAGGAAGTCCTTCGCGTAGAGGAGTTGCGTGGTGCGCTCTGCATTCGCTGGTTCGTGCTGCTCCAGCCAACGCCACTTCGCGATCATCCCGGCGGCGTAGTTCGCGAGGTGGTAGCCGCTCGCCCGCCACTCGTGGAGGACACGGAGCTGGTCGAGATGCCGTGCGTCCGTCCAGGAGGGGGCCAGCAGCGCGCCCTTGGCATCGATTGCTGCGAAGCCATTCGCGCGGGCAGAGAGGCCGATGCCTGCGACCTCGAGGCCATCGAGTTCAGGACGCGCGAGCAGGCGCTGAGTCAGCTCGGCGGTGTCGCTCCACCACTCGTCAGGGTCTTGCCAGACACGCTCGACGTGATTCTCGAAGCTGCGGTGCTCGCGATTGCGGGCGGCTTCACGGCCGAGGAGGGTGCCGTCCTCGTCGAATGCCGCGACCTTGAGCAGCCTGGTCCCGAGGTCGATCGCGAGCAGCGCGCGCGGCATCGGTTATCTCACCTCGAAGATGGCGAACGAGCCGAGCGCTTTCACGACCAGGCGTTCACCGTTGTAGACGTCGGACTCGATCACTGCGACGCGGCGGCCGCGCTGGATGATCTTCGTGTCGGCGCGGATCGCGCCGTCGCACACCGCAGTGAGGTAGTTGATCTTGATCTCGATCGTCGCGGTGAGTTCATTGTCGGCCAGTTCGGGGAGGAGCGGCCCGCCCATGCTGGGATCGGCCAGGGTGTAGATCAACCCGCCGTGGACGATGTCGAAGGGGTTCAGATGCCGAGGTGCAATCGCGATCTCGTCAGGACGACCGTCTTCGTCCTCGATGTGGTCGATTCCGATCAGGTCGAGGAAATCCGGTTCGCCGCTGGGATTCGCGCCGTCTCTCGCGGTCTTAGGCATGCGGGCTCCATTAGGTCCCGCTCAGCGGGTGCGTCTGACAGAATCACGACCGTCACAGTACCGAGCGTGGGCGCCGGATAGTACTGCCGCCATACGACCACCGAGGAGCACGAACCGATGACTTCGCCCGAGATGCAGGCCTTCCTCAAGGAACGCGCCGAGCTGGCAGCAGCAGCCGCCGAACAGCCGCGCCCCGACACCGCGACGATGCGTGCGGGTGCGGACTCGATGGCCCTCCCCGCGCCCGACGATGTCGCCGTGACCTCGGTCGATGCCGGTGGCGTACCGGCCGACTGGGTGGTCGCGCCCGGTGCCGACCCGGCTAAGCGTCTCCTCTATCTCCACGGCGGCGGTTACGTGCTGCTTTCGGCGAAGACCCACCGACTGCTGGCCTCGGAGATTTCGAGGGCTGCGGGCTGTGCGGCGCTGGTGCTGGACTACCGGCTCGCGCCGGAGAACCCGTACCCGGCAGCGGTCGACGATGCCCTGGCGGCGTTCCGCTGGATGCGCGAGAACGGCCCAAACGGGGCAACAGAGGCCACGAAGACGTTTATCGGCGGCGACTCCGCCGGTGGTGGTCTAACGATGGCCGCAGTGCTCGCCGCGCGAGAGAATAGTGTGGCGCTACCGGATGCCGTCTTCGGCCTCTCTGCCTGGACCGACGTCAGCAACACGCGACCCTCGCGGGATTCGCGTCACGGGATCGACCCGCTGTTCACAGACCCGGCGGTGCTCAAGGGCTTCGAGACGCAGTACATGGGCGATCAAGACCCGAAGCAGCCGCTCGCGTCGCCGCTGTTCGGTGACCTCGCCGGGTTCCCGCCGGTTCACCTCGTGGTCGCCGATCACGAAGTGCTGCTCGATGACTCGCTGGAGTTCGTGGAGCGAGCGCGCACAGCAAACGTGCGGGCGACGGTGACGGTCGAGCCGGGTGGGATCCACATCTACCCGCAGCTCAACATGCAGCTCCCGGAGAGCCGTGCGGCGATCGCTGAGATCGGTGGGTTCCTCCGCGGTCAGAGCTGATCAACGCCGAACGTCTCCCCTTCCTGATCTCCAGCGCGCTGCTGGTGATCGGGACCGCTGCGGTGGCGTTCGGAGCTGGCCCGGTGCTCGGCCACGAGCCCGCGCGCGATGTCCCCGACTCGCTGGAGGCGTGGTTCGGTCCAGCGGCCTTCCGGCCGCTCGGCGGTCGGAAGGCCGCTGGCGTTCTTCTCGTGGGCGCCGACGATTCGTCGGGGCGGTCGCACTAGACGTCACCGCGCCGTTTGGCGTCGTGGGCTATGTGCAGCTCAAGCGGTTGGTAGTGGCGCCGTTCGCGCTGGTACCAACCGCTCGCGCTGGCGTGTACGGGGCTCGGCTTCCTCGTCGCGGTCGTGACCAGCAGTCGCCAGCTGACGATCGTCATCGTCGGGGCCAAGACCCTCTTGGTGTTCTTGATGAACGTCGCGGCACACGCGAACCTCGGTCTCGGCTGGCTGCGGCACTCGAACCCATTTCACTACGCGGACGTGCGGACGGCCTTCCTCGAAGGAGTCACGATCTAGCATGTAGTCCTGCTGTTACTCGCCGCTGCTGCACAATTCGGCGTTGGGCTTGCTTGGCGCACCACTCGCACCACTGGCTCGTGAACGGGGGCGCGAAGCAGTAGTCTCCACATCGCATACTGATCGGGACACGCACAGCTCCAAGGAGGACCCTATGGGAGTCGGCAACGCGGTGATGTCTCTACTCGCAGGCCGCAGTTGGCAAGTCGCCAGCCAGGCGGCGGCGCAACGCCTCGATCCACTCGAGTTTCCGGCCATTGTCACACTCAGTGGCGGCGACGTGGGACTGCGTCCGATGGAGGCCGGCGACCGGACTCGCATGCTCAGCTATGCGAATGCGCTTCCGCCGCACGACCTCCTGTTCCTCCGTCGCGATATCACGCAGCCCGACGTGGTAGACGAGTGGATCCACGACATCGAGGCCGACCGCTACCTCACGATCCTCGCGCTCAAGGACGACGAAATCGTCGGATACGCCACCGTTGCTGGCGACGGCCTCAGCTGGACACGCCACGTAGCGGAGTTGCGAATTCTCGTGAACCCTTCGATGCGGGGCCAGCTGCTCGGCCGACTACTGACCGAGCAGGCATTCGCGCTGGCTCGCGAACGCGGGGTGCGCAAGATGATTGCGCAGATGACCACTGACCAGCACGCGGCGATGCGGGTGTTCGGACACATGGGCTTCGAGAAGGAAGCTCGCCTCCGGAACCAGCTAATCGACCGCGACGGGCAGCTCCATGATCTGCAGATCATGAGCCTCGATGTCGACGAGTTCCGCGCGAAGGTTGACCTGATGGCGGTCAGCGCGCAGCACGAGCTGGTCTAGGCGGACCGTCCCCTCGGAGCCGACCCTCCGAGGTCAGGCTAGGTCCGCTTCGCCTGCCAGGTCGCCTCGACCGTGGGTGAACCAGAACAGCGCCGCGACCAGCAGGCTCGCGCCGATCACGTTGCCAATCAACGCGGGTAGCAGGTTCCACCAGACCATCTCGCCCCAGCCATAGGCGACATCGACATGCCACTGCGCAATCGAGAAGTAGCCGAGGTTGGCGGGCGCATGCTGCACGCCGAGTACGACGAAGCCGACGACGGAGAACAGCACACCCATGATCTTCTCGGGGATGGTCCGCGCTGCCGTCGCGAGGAAGGTCGCCATACCAACGAGCCAGTTGCCAGCAACGCCCGAGGCGAGCGCGCCGAACCAGCCACCGACGCCATCCTCCTGAAAGCGCATCTTCTCCTCGATCAGCTCGCTGCGCCGCTCGTACTCAGCCGGGCCGACGACATCGCCCAACCCGAAGAGGCCGCCGACGAAGAGCGCGCCGATGATGTTGCCGAACAGCACGGTTGCCCAGAAGCCGAGGTGAAGCGTGGAGAGGCTCAGCCGCTTCGCGAGCAGCATTTCTGGGAGCATCACGTTCATCTCGGTGATGAGGGCGCTGCCGGAGATCACGACCAGGATAAAGCCGCTAGCAAAGCCGACATCGAGCAAGCAGCCGTTGCACGCCCGCTTGCTCGATGTCGAGCGAGAGCGCGATCGAGATCATCGCGCCGATCGCGATGAACGAACCGGCGGCGACTGACAGCACCAGCAGGCGGGCCGGGCCCGCCTCCATCAGCTCCATCGCGTGCTCGACGAAGCCGTGTACGACCTCGTGCGGGAGCCGGCGGATCTCCGCCTTGGCGTCGTCGGGTACGGGGAGCATCGGGTCGCGGATCATGGGGCGCCGTCCTCTGCGCGCCTCGACACTAAGTAGACGGCGTCGCCTCGATCGTTTACGAGCTCACTAGATCTGGCCGGCGCGTCGGGACTCGGCCTGCGACCAGTGGAAGAACGCCATACCGAGGCGCGCCATGAGGATCGGCATCGTGCCCACCCACATCAGCAAGCCCGCGAGTACCTGATCGTCCTTGGCGGAGAAATCGCCGATCGCCCGCGTCGTGAACTCGAACGTGGTGTAGACCGGGAACTCGGAGAAGACGAAGAAGGCACCAGGGATCGTCGGCAGGAAGGTGATGCCGATGACGTAGAGGACCCGCTTCGCGCCTGATCCAGAGGCGGTTTCAGGAGCCTCGTCGCCGCGGAGACTACCCATCCCGGCCATCGATGCCCAGAAGATCAGTGCCGCGATCAGCCAGATCACGTCCATCAGCATGGAACCAAATTGAATCGGCTTCAGGGTGTCGGCGATGAACGGCATATGCGTCAGCGCGAGCACCGCGTTGAAGAAGATGAACGCGCCGAGCGGCCGCTGGACGAGGTAGCGCGCCCAGCCGACGCCGGGAGCCTCGAGGATGAGCTCGCGCATCCACGGTGGCATACCTCGGATCAGCAACGGCGCGACGACCAGCGAGTAGAGGATGTACTGAATCATGTGCGCGGTCAGCAGATACCCCGCTCCCAGGGCGCCGATCGGCCAATCGGTGGCCACCCAGAGCAGCACGTAACCCGCGCCGAAGGCGGTGACCTGCTTTTGCGTCACGACGGGTTCGTCGGGCCCGACCCGATTCGGGCCGATGCGCTTGATCGCGTACACGTAGGCTATGAGCAGCCCGATCATCGCTGCCCAGATCCCGGGGTAGTACTGCAGCGTCCACGACCAGGGCCCCTTCTGGGCCGAACACCACCAGTTGACGCTCACGCGAGCCCCCGAGGTTGGCGCAGGTGTATCACTGTCCCGCCTCGGCGTAGGTCTGCACGGGCACCTCGAAGGTCAGTTCGCCCGCGCGCTCGAAATCGAGCGTGACCTCGATCGTGTCGCCAGCCTCGAGGGTGTCGGTCAGGTTCAGCAGCATCACGTGCAGGCCGCCCGGCTCGAGCCGCGTGCGGCCCCGAGGTGGGAGCACGATGCCGTCTTCGACGGGGAGCATGCGCGAGGTATCACCCTCGGTCACGGTCGCGTGGAAGTGCGCGGCCCCGGCGGCGCTGGTGGTAAGTCCCATCAAGCGGTCGCCCTCGCCATCGAGGTCGACCATCGTGAAGTAGAGCGCGGCGATGTCGGTCGGCGGCGCCGGTACGAAGGCGTTGTAGATCGACAGGTTCGCCGTGCGGGCGATCGGGTCGCCCAGTGCGCCGCTGGGCGCAACGTCGTTGGTGGACGTGGCGGTCGAGGTGGGATCGCCCTCGTCACTGTCGCAGGCGGCAATCAGCAGCGCGATCGCGAGCAGCAGCCCGATCGCGGGGCCTCGAAAACGTGTCATCACGGCCACCTCACGAGCTGGGCCAGCCGTCTCGGACGAGGAGCTCGAGGTCGTGCGCCCACGCCGATTGGCGGATGCCGCTGGGATATCGAAGGTGCGTGACGTTGTCCTGGGTGTAGAGGAAGATCCAGCCGGCATGGGCGACGGTATAGCCGCCCTCGAACTCTGAGTCGACGAAGGCGACCGGGACCAGGGCTGCTTCCTGGGCGGCAGCAACCTCGGCCTCGGTGCCGGTGAGGCCGAGGAAGTCGGTGTCGAAGAACTCGAGGTACTCGCGCACGTGGTCAGGCGTATCGCGCGGCGCATCGACACCGACGAACACGACCGTGACGCCGCGTTGGGTGTTGCCCGAGGTCTCGTCGAGCGCAGCGGCGATATTCGCGAGGTGCACCGGGCAGATGTCCGGGCAGTTGGTGTAACCGAAGACGAGCAGCGTCAGATCGCCCTCGGTGTCTCGCACGAAGTCGAATGGCTCGCCGGTCGCCGCGTTGGTGAGGACAAAGTCGGGCTTGGCAATGGCGGTCGGGAAGGCCGACCCGGCCAGGCCGAGCTCCCCGGCGGTTCGCTGGTCTGGAGTGCGGCCGTCTGGTGTGCCTTCGGAGCTTGCGTCGCCGCCACAGGCGGCACCCAGCAGAGCCAGAGCCGCGAGTAGCGGCCAGACCAGTACACGGCGGAACGAGGCAGTCGAGGCGTGCAACGTTAGATCTCGGACCCTGTCTATGCGCAGTTGGAGCGGCACTCAGGTGACGGTAGCGAGGGGGCTGGATAGCAGCAATGCAGGCAGCGTGACCTAGATTACGGTCACTCGGCTAGCTGCAGCCGGTAGATCCCACCGTCCGCAAATTCAGCGACCAGCACCTCGCCGTCGTAGTCGGCGGCGAAGGTGACCAAGTTCCCGGCAAGCTGGGCGATCACCTCGGGTAGGGTCTCTCCATCGCACTCGTGCGACCACACTTCACCGCCGCAGAAATCGGCGAACAGATAATGGCCGCGTAGCTCATCGCCTCGATAGACGATGCCGCCCATCACAGCGCAGCGGCCGTCGGCATCGAGATAGGTCGCCGCCGGCGGGGCCAGCCCGGTCTGATCGCAGTCGGCGCCCCGCCGCAGGCAGCTCGAACCCTCCATAATCGGCCAACCGAGGTTGTCGCCCGCCTGGACAAGGTCGACCTCTTCTTCCTCGGAGACCTGGACATCGCCGAACCAGACCTCCCCGCTCTCGTGGTCGATTGACATGCGCCACGGGTTGCGAACGCCGTACGCCCAGATCTCCGACCGCGCGCCGGGCGTGTCGAGGAACGGATCGTCCTCCGGTATGCGGTAGGGCTCCGCGGCCGAGGACTCCCGCACACCGATCCGGATCACTGCGCCAAGCAACGTCTCGAGGTTCTGTCCGTTCTTGAACGGATCAGTCGAGGCGCTGCCGTCACCGACGGCTGAAGTACAGAATTTCGTCCGGCCCGAACCGGACGGCCGCGCCATTCTGGTTGAATCCCGGCTACTCAATCTCGAACACGACCAGCTCCGTCGAGGCGTCGGCAACGTCGTCGACGACCGTGAATCGCGAGAGCAGAGTACGATCCGGTTCCGGGTCGACGAAGTAGAAGACCCAGAGCTGCCCCCGTTCACGCGCGAGGCCGCGATGCAGAAAGTGCGGGGCCCTGAGGACGGCTGGGACAGCCGCGACCCGGAACGGGTGTCGCTCGCATACTCCTCGGACAGCGTGTGGTGGAATCGGGCGGAGTTCGTGTCCGGTCGCCCGGAGATCGTCGAGTTCCTGACTCGGAAGTGGGACCGCGAATTCGAATACCGCCTGATCAAGGAGCTGTGGGCGTTCGACGAGAACCGGATCGCCGTCCGCTTCGCCTACGAGTGGCAGCGCGACTCAAGGAGCTGGTTCCGTTCGTATGGCAACGAGAACTAGGAGTTCAACGAACAGGGGCTGATGCGACGCCCCCTCGCGAGTATTAACGACCTGGCGATCACCGAGGCGGAACGCAAGTACCACTGGCCTCTCGGACGGCGGCCCGACGACCATCCCGGCTTGTCGGACCTCGGGCTGTAACGCACGGCATCGGGGGGGTGTCGGAACGGCCCGAACGCCCATTGCGAGGCAGCGTCCGAACCGAGACACTGGCCGAGCCTTGGAACGAACCACCCCCGCACCACTCGAGAGCTCGCCTATGACCCACGAAGTAGTCCTGCTGCGCCACGGCCAGAGCCAGTGGAACCAGGAAAACCGATTCACCGGCTGGGTCGACATCGACCTCGCGGACGCGGGTCGCGCGGAAGCGCACGAGGCCGGTCGTCAGCTACGCGAGGCCGGGTACGAGTTCGACGTCGCGTTCACCTCGGTGTTGAAGCGCGCGATCCACACGCTGTGGATCGTCCTCGACGAGGTGGATCAGGCGTGGATTCCGGTGGAGCGCACGTGGCGACTCAACGAGCGTCACTACGGCGCGCTCGCCGGGCTGAACAAAGTGGAGACCGCCGCCGAGCACGGTGACAAGCAGGTCTTCACCTGGCGTCGCAGCTTCGACACTCCGCCGCCCGCGCTCGCCGAGGACGACCCGAATCACCCTCGGCACGACCGCCGCTACTCGATCGCCGGACTGCCCGAGGCGACGCCGGGCTCCGAAGCGCTGAAGCAGACGCAGGAGCGCGTGCTCCCCTACTGGAACGAGCAGATCGCGTCCTGCGTCGCGACGGGCGACCGCGTGTTGGTTGCGGCCCACGGCAACAGCATCCGCGCGCTCGTGATGCACCTCGACCAAATCTCAGAGGACGAGATTAGCGAGGTGAACATCCCGACCGGGATGCCGCTGATCTACGAGTTCGACGACGACATGAACGTGCTCGGTCACCGCTACCTCGGTGGGGAAGAGGCCGCGGCTGCGGCCGCAGCCGCCGTCGCCGCACAGGCGAGCCAGGGCACCTAGCAGCCACGGAGGACACTCGGACGATGGCGTCCTCGACCGCACGGACGGCATCGGCGGGAGCCGTGACGACGTAGCTGCCCGCGGCGGCGAGCTCGCTGGGAAAGAAGTCGCCAGCGTTTCCCTCGAGCGAGACGCGTACCTCGCGTAGGTGGACGGCACCGAGCAGGGCGACGCCGAAAGCGATGCCTACGTTGCGCGACATCGCGAGGGTGCCAGACGCGAGACCAGCCTTCGCAAGCGGTACAGCGCTGACGACGGCGAACGAGCTCGCGGACATGAACAGGCCGATCCCGAACACTCGGAGGACAAGCGACGGCAATAGGGCCGCGACGTAGCCGCTGTCGGCCTCGATCCGGGTCAGCATCAACCCAGATACGACGACAAGTGCTGACGCCAGGACCAACAGCAGCCGCAGCCGCTGGCCAATGCTGAGCCGCTGTCCGGCATCAGCATTGCGACCAGGAGGGTGGCCGGTACGAAGGCCAGGCCACCCTCGAGCGGGGTGAACTCCCAGAAGTTCTGCAAGAAGAAGCGTAGGGCTGCGAACCAAAGACAGCAGCCGAGAAGAGGAACGCCGAGAGGCTCGCCGCGACGAAGGTGCCACTCCCGAACAGGCTGAAGTCGATCAGCGGGGCGGCAGCGCGGCACTCGAGGGCAACGAAGAGCATGAGCAAGGCGAATCCAGCCACCACTGAGCCGAAGGTCTGCATGCTTGCCCAGTCGGCAGAATCGCCTCGGGTAAGGGCCAGCATGACCAACAGCAGGCCACCGGTGAGCGTGGTGAGACCTGGCCAGTCGAGCGAACGGCTGGCGCCCTCGTCGCGCGACTCACTCACGAGGAACCACGTCGCGAGGATCGCGAACGCGCCGGCCGGCAGGTTGACCAGGAAGATCAACCGCCAACTGCCGCTCTGCACCAGCAGCCCACCGAGCAGTGGGCCAGCGCCGAGGCCGAGGTGGGAAACCCGTTGGTGATGATCGCAAGTGTGCCCGGCATCATGATCGCGCCGCCGACGCCCTGCAGCGTACGAACCGCGATCAAGGTCTCGATATTCGGGGCGTTCACAGCCAGAGCCGAAGCAACGATGAAGAGCGTCAGGCCCATCAGGTAGACCCACCGCCGCCAAAGATGTCACCGAGACGTCCCGCCGAGAGCGGGAGCACCGCAACCGCCAGCACGTACGCGGAGACGACCCACTGAGTCAGCGCGAGATCGGCTTCGAAGTCGCGGGAGATCGAAGGCAGAGCGACGTTCACGACGAACGTGTCGATCATCAGCATCCCGAGCCCCAGACACACCGAGGCGAGCACGAACCACTTACGTCGATCACCGTCGTCGGCGGGCCTGATCGTGTCGGTCATATGGCTCCTCACTGATAACTCCTCAGCACGTAGTGCCTCCGTATTTATTAGTCAATCTGCACGGCCTATAATCGGGACGCAGTTGGACGGTGTTGAGTGGCGCGACCCCTAGGGGTGGTTGGAGACCGCTGGACGCTGTTGCTGGTGCGCGACCTGCTCCGTGGCCGCAGCCACTTCGCCGAGCTTGAGGAATCGCTTGAGGGGATTTTCCCGAACGTCCTCTCGGGGCGCCTAAAGGCGCTGGAGGACAGCGGGGTGCTGAACCGCCTCGTGACGAGCGGGCGACCTCCTGGCACCGAGTACCAGCGCACTGACAAGGGCCAGGCGCTGGCAGCCGTGGTCGGGGCGATCTTCGACTGGGGCACCGAGTGGGAGCCGAAGGCGGACGAGTAGCGCCCAGTCACCGGCCGTCCTGGCGTCCCATCCCGCACGGTTCAGCACGAACAACGGCCCCGCTCGCACGGGACCGTTTGTATCCGAGGTGCCCTCGAGAGTTTTGAGGGCAGATGCGAAGCGTCGTCGAGGGTCGGAGACCCTTAGTCGCCGGAGACGGGCTCGGCGGTGCGGGAGCCGGCGAACGCCTCGGCCGCTTCGTTGAGCAAGATTTCGGTCTCGTTCCAGTCGATGCAGGCGTCAGTCACGGAGACGCCGTAGCGCAGCTCACCGCCGTCGATCGGCTGTTTGCCAGCAAAGAGGTGGCTTTCAAGCATCAGGCCGACGATGCCGTCGCTGCCCGCCGTGCGTTGCGCGACGACGTCGCGGAAGGCGAGCGACTGGCGCGTGTGGTCCTTCGCCGAGTTGGCGTGGCTGCAGTCGACCATCACCAGTGGGCGAGAGCCCGAGGCCCGCAGCTCCTCTTGCGCGGCGGCGATCGAGGTCGCATCGAAGTTCGTACCGGCCTGGCTGCCTCGGAGGACGAGGTGCCCGTAGGTGTTGCCGGTGGTGTTGATCACGCAGCTCCGACCATCGCGGTCGATGCCCAGAAACGCCTGCGGGGCGCGGGCGGCGACCATCGCGTCGACCGCGACCTGGGAGTTGCCGTCGGTGCGGTTCTTGAAGCCCACTGCGGCCGACAGACCGCTCGCCATCTGGCGGTGCGTCTGGCTCTCAGTCGTGCGGGCGCCGATCGCGACCCACGAGACGAGATCCGCGAGGTACTGCGGCACGATCGGGTCGAGGAACTCAGTCGCCGTCGGCAGCCCGAGGTCGGTGATATCGAGCAGCAACTTCCGCGCGCGGTGCAGCCCCGCATCGATGTCGAAGGTGCCATCGAGGTTGGGGTCGTAGACGAGGCCCTTCCACCCGAGGGTAGTGCGGGGCTTCTCGAAGTAGACACGCATCACGACTAGGAGCTGGTCTCCGACCTGCTCTGCGAGGCGCGCGAGGCGCTCAGCGTATTCCAGCGCGGCGCGTTCGTCGTGGATCGAGCAGGGGCCGACGATCACTATCAACCGCTCGTCGTCTTGACGGAGCACGGCTTCGACGTCGGCGCGGCCTTTAGCGATCGTCGCCAGCTGCGACTCGCTGGCTGGCAACTTGGCGGCGAGTTGGGCCGGCGTGGCCACCGACTGGGTACTGGCGACGTGAAGGTCGCTGGTCTGGGGTGTGGAATCCTGAGGCATGGGGGAACCAGTCCTGGCTCCGGCGGTGGCCCAGTTTCGGCGGCTGGGGAATCGCCGGGCTTACCCGCATCCATGCGGGGCGTTGGGGGAAGTCTCAGTCTAGCGACCGATTATCTCAGTCGCATCCAGCTCAGCTACCCAACGCGGTGAGACCGGAAGCGGGCGGCTCTCGCAGACGCGCGCGCCTCGATGCGCGAGGCGCGCCAGTTACTCGTCGTCGTTCAGTCTCCGGGGATGACGACTATTCGTCGTCTGAAAACTCGTCCGCCCACAGCAGCGATGACTTCTTGAGGAAGCGCATCTGCGTCGTGGTTTTCGCGACCAGCGTGCCGTCAGTCTCCAGCAAGCGGGCTTCGTACCAGACGTACTCGGAACGCTTCGAGGAGCCTATTGCGACCAGCTCGCTCTCGCTCACGTAGTCGTGGTCCTGGAAGACGGGGCCCGCGACGTGCTTGACCTCCTGCGCGCCCAGCATCCCAACGACGCCCTCGCTGTTGAGGTTGAGCTGCCCCGATGAGCGCCCGGCCGCAGTCGGCACGTTCGCCGGGTTGGCGATCGGGCCGCCCCATGGTGACTCGGTGCGGAACCACGCCTCAGGCGCGATCGGGCCGCTCGGCTCTTGGGCCAGCTCGACGCTGTCGATACGGACCGGAATAGCCTCGGTGGTCTGACCAATCACGTGATCGGCGAGGATGCGCACCTCATCAGCACCAGAAGTGTTGAGGATCATCTGTGAGGTCAGCGAGCCACCAGCCGGATCACCGATCTCGGCGGTACCGTTCACCAAGTGCATGCCGTCCGACTCGCGCTCGACCCAGATCTGGACACGCTCGTCGGCGCCACCCAGCTCCGGCTCCTGCAGCCCGATGCGGACCATGTCGCCGTGCAATGTGGGCTTGATAAACATCGAGGCTGCTCCGCCGCTCTCGAACCAATGCTGGCCGAAGCCAGCGAGCAGCACGCGCGGCATCTGCGCGATGTGGACGACGCCGCGGACGACGCCGCCCTGGAATCCGACCTTCTTGGCGACCTCGTCGTTCTGGACCGCGCCAGCTTGGTTGGCCCAGTAGTTTTCGACCATCCGGAAGGGCGTAAATAGTGCGCCCTCGTCCTCGATAATTTCGCCAACGTCGTATTCGGCGTGCATGGCACCTCCCTCGATATACGCGTCTCCGGAGCGAACGGGCATCGTACTCAAGGTATGCGGCAGAGGGGAGACGGTGGCGGACGGTCGAGATGTCGCGGCGAACTAGCCCGACGCTGCCTCGGCGTCTCGACGCGGTGTATCTGCGGGCTCCTCGAATCTGTCGATCGGGCGCCCGGCGGTACGCAGGATGAAGGCGGCAGCTCCGAGGAGGACCACGATCGAGGCGGTGACAAACACCGCGCGAGTACCGATCTGGTCATTGACGACGCCCGTGATCATCGAGCCGAGCAGCACGCCGGAGCCGAACGCCGTCGACGTGACGCTCATGACCGTGGCCATGCCGAGCCCTCGGCCGATGTCGACCGTGACCGCCTGTGCGGCGACGTTCGAGATCGAGGAACCGACGCCAACGCCGAACATGAAGCCGAGGAGGATGACCCAGTAGCTGTCGAACAGTGCGGGCGTGAGATAACCGGCGGCGACCAGCGCCGATCCGATCAGTACAAGGGCGCGGCGGCTGAGCCGATCGGCGAAGAATCCGGAGATCGGCTGCATCAGGCCGCTGGTGACCTGCTGGGCGGCGAGTACGCCACCGACCATCGTCGCGGTGGCCGCCAACTCGTTCTCAAAGAAGAGCGCGACGAAGGTGAAACTGGCCCCCATCGCGAAGGCGAGCGAGGTGCGGATGATGTACAGCGCCTGCACGTAGGGATGCGACAGGATGCGCCCCCACGGGACGAACTGAGGCGCGCCGTCAGATCCCGCTCGCACGGCGCGGGACTGAGGGAGGAAGAGGAACGCGAGCAGCGTCGAGGCGCTGAAGAGCACCGCCATGCTGAGAAAGACGGCGTCAATATCGAACTGGTCGCGGATGACGCCCGCTAGGAGTGGGCCGACGCCGAAGCCGACGAAGTCGAAGACACCGAAGACCCCCATGTAGCGGCCCTCATGGCCCTCGGGTGCTAGCTCGCCGATGTAGGCCGATGACAGCGAGAAGATGAACGCGGAGCCGATACCGGAGAAGGCGCGGAAGGCGATCGTCCAGAACACCGCGTCCGTCCCCCACCATCCGAAGGCGGTGACGATGTACGTCGCGAGCCCCATGACGAGGAACTGCTTGCGGCCATAGCGGTCCGCGATTCGGCCGCTGAAGGGGCTGATGAAGAGCTGCGTGATCGCGAAGGACGAGAACGCGAGGCCAATCTCAGCGCCTGAGGCGCCTTGCGACTCGGCATAGACGGGCAGGATCGGCGTGACCATGCCAATGCCCATCGTGGCAGTGAACATCGCCATCGCGACGGTGAGGAAGGTGCGGCTGAACATTGTTCAAGCCTCGATCGGTCGGACGGCAGCGACGAAAAGCCCGCCGGAGGCGGGCTTTTCAGTCGGCTTCGTGGAGGTAGCTTGCTACCAGCTCGACTTCTTCACACCGGGGAGCATGCCCTCGTTGGCGAGCTCGCGGAAAACGATGCGGGAGACGCCGAACTTACGCATGAAGGCGCGCGGGCGGCCGGTGACGCCGCAGCGGTTCACGTAACGGGTCGGGCTGGAGTCGCGCGGGAGCTTGCCGAGCTTGCGGTAGGCCTCAAGCTTGTTGTCCGGGCTGGCAGCGCCGTCGGTCGTGACTTTGACCAACTCCGCTCGCCGTTCGGCGTAGCGCTCGATCAGCACTCGACGGCGAGCGTTCTTTGCCAGCTTTGATTTCTTTGCCATACGGCGTTGCCCTACTCTAGACGCGGGGACTGAGTATGGAGGCGGATCCCGCCCCCGGCAACAGCGAACACCGTGGTTCGTCTCGTTGGACATGACCCAGCACTCCCGTACGATTCGCCGACCGCCACCGGTCACCCGAAGGGATTCCCCATGGCATCAGGCCCGCTGGATGGCGTTCGCGTGCTGGAGTTCACGCAGATCATCGCCGGACCGCTGTCGTGCCAGCACTTGGCGGACCTCGGCGCCGAGGTGATCAAGATCGAGCCACCACAGGGTGAGCCATGGCGGCTGGCGCAGCAATTCATCCCGCTGGAATCGAAGACGTTCCAAGGACTGAACCGCGGGAAGCGCTCGCTGGCGATCGACCTCGCGCATCCGCAGAGCCGCGAAGTGATCTATGAGCTGGTAAAGGAGATCGACGTTGTCGTCATCAACTACCGACCCGACGTGCCTACGAAGCTGGGGATCGACTACGAGTCGCTGCGGGCGATCAAGCCGGAGCTGATCTACGCCGACAACACGGCGTTTGGTCGCGAAGGGCCGTGGGCGAACCGGCCCGGCTACGACATCGTGGTGCAGGCCGCCTCGGGGCTGATGGCGGGCCTCGGAAAGCTGGATGAGCACGGCAGTCCGAAAGTCGGCGGCGCGTACGCCGACTACACGACGGGCTACTCGCTGGCGCTCGGGGTGTGCGCGGCATTGTTCCATCGCGCCCAGACCGGGCAGGGACAAATGATCGAGACGTCGCTACTGATCAACGCGCTGCACATCCAGGGCGCCTCGATGTCGCTCCCGGCCGCAGATGCGATGACGCGCGGAACGCTGCTCGCCGACCTCGAGACGCGCGAGGCCGACGGGATCGACTACGCGCAGTTCGTCCGCAATCACGAGCGGACGCCGCAGATCTACTACCGCGCGTTCGCGACGGAGGACGGCGCGATCGCTGTCGGGGCGCTGTCCGCATCACTGCGAGCGAAGGTGCGGGCCGCCTTCGGCGTCGAGCACAACCGCGACGAGCCGGGCTACGACCTCAACGACCCCGCACAACAGGCGATCGACGCATCGGTCAGCGAGCGAGTCGAAGCGATGGTTCGTGAGCGGACCTCGGACTACTGGGAGGGGCACCTGGAGACGCACGGTGTGCCGGTGATTAAGGTGAACTTTGCCGAGGAGCTCTCGACCCATCCGCAGGTGACCGACAACGATTACATGGTCGCGCTGGATCACGAGCTCTCCGGGCCGCAGGAGATGGCGGCGCCGCCGTGGAAGATGAGCGTCACCCCGCCCGCGCCGCAGGGTGCAGCCCCGCCGCTCGGCCGCGACACGGACGCGATTCTCGAGGCCGCCGGGTATAGCTCGAAACAGGTCGCCGAGCTGCGCGAGGCGGGGGCGATCCTCTAGACGACCGACCGAGGCAGCTACTCGCCGGCGGAGCCCCCGAGGGCGCGCCGTGTGGCGATGGCGCGGTAGGCGAAAAGTGCCTTCAGCGGCAGCTTCGAGAACAGCGCGCGGGTGAGGATGCCGCGCCAACCGGCGGGGTGCTCGTACCAGATCTGGTCGGTGACCTCGGTGTTGCCGTCGCCGAGCGCACGGTAGCTGTGCCGGTGGATCCAGCGCGCCATCGGCCCGAGCTCCTGCGTGTCGGTGAAGCCCTTGAGGGCCTTGAAGCCGCTGTGGACGGCGCGCCAGCGGATCGGGATCGGGCCGACCCACATCGTGAATTCGCTGACGGAGCCCTCGCCGAGCGGGTCCAAGCGGTGCACGCGCATCACCGTCGGTGGTGGCGTCAACCGCGTGAGCGCGCGCGGATCGGCGTGGAAGCGCGCGACCGCCTCGAGCGTGGCCGGCACGACGAAGCGCGAGGTGAACGACGGCTCGCCGAGGCTGCGCCGACGCTTGGTGACGGCCGCCACGACCACTCCGACGGCGGCAAGCCCAGCTGCGGCCACGATCTCTGATGTGCGCATGGTGAACCCCCTCGCCCGTTAGTCCGATGCTACCGGGGGCGCGCTCGGATCATCGGTCGATCGGCGGGCCAGCGTGACCAGTTCCGCGAAGGCCGATCGCCCGTAGGCGATGGCGGCGACGGCCTCGAGGGCAAGCGTGAAGGCAATGGCGCCGGTGCCAATTACGGCGCCACTCCACTCGGTGAGCGCGGGGACCAGCACTACGAAGGCGATCAGGCCGATCAGGCGCCAGACATTCACGTAGACGAGCGCCCGGGTGCGCTTGGTCTGGAGCAGCGCGGTGGCGTAGAGCTGCTCGACCGTGAGCAACAACGGGAGGAACGACAAGATCTTCAGGCCAACGATGGTGAGTGCGGCCAGCCGCCCCTCCGCACCCAGCAAGTCCTCAACCACGAGCGCGCTGAGTGGCGGTACCCACGCGACCAGCAGCCCCCCGATCATGGCTACGAAGCCCACGAAAACGGCGAAACGGCGGACGCCGAACGGCTCGTCGCCGCGACTGAACTGCGACAGCGACGTCGGCTGGACACCGAACGAGACCAACGTCACGAACGTGAACACGCTCATCGCGAGCGGGAACGCCGCGAGCGACACATCGGCCTCGGGAGCGCGCGCGACCGCAGCGATGATGAGCGGGGTGCTGACAGCGGGCAGAAACGCGACGAACAACAGCGGGGTGAAGAACGACAGCAGCGCCCGCTGCGACGGAGCGTCGACCGCAACGAGACGCGACATGCTGCCTCGCGAAGTGACGATCGCGAGACCCGCGACCTCGAGGCCTGCGCCCACGCTGACGGCAATCGCGGCGACTACGGCTCCATCGACGCCCGAGGCGAGCAGGATTACGGCGGTCGTGAGTACAACCGTCGCGCCACCGATCGTGCCGCCCCAGACGACCATCGGGCGCTCCGAGCGGAGCGCGACGCCGTAGAGGTGCATACGGGCGACGGCGAAGGCCGGGAACGGGATCAGAGCGATCAGTGAGACCGCCGCTTCGTCGCGGATCGCACCGTCGGTCGCGAACAGCTGCTCGAGCACCAGGCCCGCGAGCGGCGTGAGCGCCAGTAGCAGCGCGACGACGCTCACGATCGACACGAACACGGCAACGAAGCGGCGCAGCGATTCGAGGGATGCGGCGCCCTCCAGGAACACGAGCGTCAGGTGCTGGATCCGGAGCTGCGGCAGCGCGACGAGACCGCTGATTCCGAGCGCGACGGCGAAGCCACCGATCGCGGCCTCTGGATCGTCGGAGGTGCGCGCGAGCATCGCATTCAGCACGGGCGCGAGGATCTGCGCGATGCCGAGGTTCAGCGCCGACGGCAGCAGTAGCGCGATTGCGCGCACGGGTGGGCGCACCGCCGAGGGTGGAGTATCGCGGACGGCCTCGGTCACCCGTGCTCCTCGATCGGTCGTTCCGGCGCGACGCAACTCACAGCGAGGGACCGCGACTCGGTTACGCTGTTGCACGATGCCGGACCGCCCACTCACGCGCTATTGCGCGTCGCACTCGGTAGCCGCCCGGTCACTCCCCAGGCCGCGGAGACGCCCACCTCGATGGGTGTGCCGTCGGCTGCGCTCATGAGCGCCAATCAGCCATCCGATGGCGGCGGCACGAGCAAACGCGGCGGCCGCCTGCGCAACGCGCTGTTTGCGCAGCTCGGCCTGGGGGTCATCATCCTCGCGGCGTTCCTGTGGCGGGTCGACATCGTCGGCGCGGTGCGCAACCTGCCGGACATCCAGTGGCGGTTCGCCCTCGCGGGGACGGTGACGTTCTCACTCTCGAAGCTGGTCCACGCGTATCGCTGGCGCTGGTTCCTGCGGCATCGGCCGGAGCTGCCGTTCCGGCGGCTATTCGAGCTGTTCCTGGTCTCGAACCTCGCGAACGCGGTGCTTCCGCTGCGGGCGGGAGATCTGTTGCGGGTCGAGTTACCTAGCCGCCGCTACAGGGTGCCTCGGGCGGAGCTGGCGACCAGCGTGTTCCTCGTCGAGTCGCTTCTCGATGGGGTCGCGTTCGTGCTGCTCGCGTTCGGCGGGCTGCTGATCTTCGACCTGCCGACTTCGCTACGGCCGGGGGTCGCAGTGCTCGCCGTTGTGGTGGGGACGATCTCGTTCGTGTCGCTCCGGGCGGCGCGCCGAGGCGAAACGTGGTCGGTAGACGGAATGGTCTGGCGCAAGCTGATGCCGGAGCGGCTGCGCCCGAAGGTGAACGAGTGGCTGGCACAGGCAATCACCGGCCTCAGCACGCTCAGCGACTGGCGCAGCGCCAGCGTCGCGGTCGTACTCTCGCTCGTGGCCTGGACGCTCGAGATCGGCGTCTGGTGGTACATGGGCAAGGCGTTCGGGATCGAGCTCGCCTTCTCCGAGGCGCTGACCGTGATGATCGCCGCGAACATGGCGCAGGCGATCCCGATCACCCCGTGGAACATCGGGCCCTACGAGGTCGCCGTCACCGAGGTGCTCGTGCTGCTCGGCTCGAGCCGCCTCGACGGATCGAGCTACGCGATCGGCTCGCGCATCCTGCTGATGGTCTGGATCGGAATCACCGGCCTAGTCGCGATGTGGTCACTCCAACTGCGACCGCGCGACCTCCTCGGCTATCGCGTTGATGGTGACTCCGATGCGGAGGACGGCGACGCTGACGAGGCGGATCCGTGACTCTCGCTGAGAGGATCGCCCTCGTCCGAGGTGACATCACCACCCTGCAGGTCGACACGATCGTGAACGCGGCGAACAGCTCGCTCCTCGATAGGGACGGCGTCGATGGTGCGATCTAGTGCGCGGCCGGCCCGGGACTACTCGAGGAATGCCGCGCCCTCGGTAGGTGTCCGCCGGGCGAAGCGCGGGTCACCGCC